>Ga0206808_1017_pt1 | contig 58005 bp, 57 predicted proteins | sample Alteio_BWOrgCont_58_FD_152899 | JGI IMG/M metagenome (GOLD analysis project Ga0206808, IMG submission 152899) | Enriched cells from forest soil in Barre Woods Harvard Forest LTER site, Petersham, Massachusetts, United States -... | ecosystem: Environmental > Terrestrial > Soil > Temperate forest >...
GGCGAAACCGTAGACGCCGAAGGGCGGCGCGGATTTGTTTTGACGCTGTCGACGCGCGAACAACACATTCGCCGCGAAAAAGCGACAAGTAATATTTGTACTAATTCCGGTCTCTGCGCATTGGCATTCACAATGCACCTTAGCCTGCTCGGCGAAAAAGGTTTAACGGATCTCGCGGAGTTTAATCACGCCATGGCTTGCAATCTCGCCGATGCGCTGGGGAAAATTCCGGGCTGCAAAGTTGTGAATGAAAACTTTTTTAATGAATTCACGCTCGAATTACCCAAACCGGCGGCGGTAATTGTCGATGAGCTTGCGAAACTCCCCATCCTTGCGGGTGTTCCAGTCAGTCGTCTGTATCCCGATAATAAAGAATTACAAAATTTACTCCTCGTCACCGCAACGGAACTGACGACACATGAAGATATCAACATTTTCGCGACTGAATTGCAAAAGGCCTGCGCATGATCGACCTGGAAGAACCGCTGATTTTCGAACAAGGCGCCGAAAGCCGCTGTGGCATTGACCTGCCCGCCGCGCCGAAACATACCGCGCGCCTGGGCAACATCAAACGCCAAGGTAAAATAGGTCTCCCCGGCCTGTCGGAGCCGCAAGTCGTGCGACATTATTCCCGCCTGTCACAGAAAAATTTCGGCATCGACACAGTATTTTATCCGCTGGGTTCTTGCACGATGAAACACAATCCGCGCGTGAATGAAAAGCTTGCGCGCTTGCCCGGTTTCGCCAGCCTCCATCCGATGCAGCCGACGCAAACCACGCAGGGCGCCTTGGAATTAATGGATGCGCTGTCAGACTGGTTGAAAAAACTCACCGGCATGGCGGCGGTTGCGCTGTCACCTGCCGCGGGCGCGCACGGTGAATTCGCGGGCATGGCGGCGATCAAACGCGCATTGGAAGCACGCGGCGAAAAACGCACCAAAGTCCTCGTGCCGGAATCCGCGCACGGCACCAATCCGGCAACGGCCGCCGCACTCGGCTATAGCGTGGAATCCATTCCAGCGACAGCGGATGGCCGCGTGGATGTTGCAATCCTGAAATCAAAACTCGGCCCTGATGTCGCGGCCATCATGCTGACCAATCCCAATACCTGCGGGTTATTCGAACGCGATATTATTGAGATCGCAAAAGCCGTGCATGACGCGGGCGCGTTTTTCTATTGCGACGGCGCGAATTTCAACGCCATCGTCGGCCGCGTGCGCCCCGCCGATCTCGGCATTGATGTGATGCATATCAATCTGCACAAAACCTTTTCCACGCCCCACGGCGGCGGCGGTCCGGGATCTGGCCCGATTGTTCTATCCGATGCGCTCGCGAAATTTGTGCCGCTACCTTACGTGATTGCCGACGGCAAAAATTTCAAACTCATCGAACATGCCAAAGACGCGAAAGACACCAAACCCTACGGCCGTCTGAAAGGTTTCCACGGCCAAATGGGCATGTTCATCCGTGCCCTCGCCTATATGCTCAGCCACGGCGCGGACGGTTTGCGCCAGGTCGCCGAAGACGCCGTGCTGAACGCGAATTACATCCTCGCCAGCCTGCAAGACGTCATGAGCGTTCCATTCGAAGGCCCTTGCATGCATGAAGCCTTATTCGACGACCGCTTCCTCAAAGACACCGACGTTTCCACACTCGATATCGCCAAAGCATTACTCGATTTCGGCTTTCACCCGATGACGATGTATTTCCCGCTCGTCGTCCACGGCGCGTTCCTGATTGAACCGACCGAGACGGAAAGCAAAGAAACGCTAGATGCCTTTATCGCGACGATGCGCGATCTGGTGACACGAGCGAAAAACGGAGACGCCGAATTTTTCCACCAGTCACCACGCCTAGCGCCGCGCCGTCGCCTGGACGAGACACGGGCGGCTCGACAGCCGGTGCTGCGCTGGAAACCAACGCAACCACCCGGCCAAAAGGCCGCCTAGCGTTATCGTTTGCCACCAGCAGCACTTGCAGCTCCTGTTGCGCCAACACCTGTCGCCGCGGGCGGCGCAGTTTTAGCAGGCGCGTTGGTTGCATTCGGCGGCACCGGCGCAGTCGGCGTTGTTCCCACCGGCGCGGTGATGCCTGTATTCGTGCCAGCAGCCGTCGTACCCGTACCGACATTCCCCCACGCGCCGGTTCCGGCGGCAGTTGAATTTGGTGTGATCGGCGCGGTGCTGTTCGGCATCACCGGGGCTGTGCTATTTGGCGTAATCGGCGCGGTGCTATTGCTTCCCGCATTCGCGCCTAGCGAACCCGTTGTCGGCGACGGATTTGCGCCCAATGAAGCAGACGTGGCAGGCGCGTTGGCACCCACAGAACCCGGCGTGGCAGGCGCATTCGCGCCCAGCGAACCTTGCGGCGGCGTCACATTTCCGGTGTAGCCTGTGTTACCGGTAAAACCGGAATTACCCGTGTAACCGGAACGGCCCGTAAAACCGGACATCGTCGCATTATTTGGATTGGCCGTGGTATTCGCCGTTGTCGTGTTTGCCGTATTCGGCGCAGGCGCATTTGGCGAGGTGATATTCACCGTTTGCGCCTTGGCGGGCAAAGCCGCGAAAGCCAAAGCGACGAGGCTGATACCAGCCAGATAATATTTAATTTTCATGAGAGACTCCTAGAATCTTAAGGGGGTTGATCAGGAAACCTTAAAATCTTTATGATAAAAAGACAGGCGCAATTCCGCGCCGAAACATAAATCGGCTATAAGCGACCACCGTCTCAAAACTTGACTTTTCAGGGCAGCCGAGATAAATTAGCACTCTGGGCCCATGAGTGCCAAACCCCTGTAACCTTTCGGTCAGGTTTGGCGAATATCATGGTATCTTGCCCCGCTTTTGGAGGTTTCTTCATGTCTACGCGTCCCCTTGCCTTACCCGCCATTCGTTCCGGCTCCGATGCCAGTTTGTCCCAATATCTGGCTGATATTCAGCGTTTTCCCATGCTCTCGGCCGACGAAGAATACATGTTCGCCCGCCGCCTGGTGGATACCGGCGACCGTGCGGCCGCGCATAGCCTCATCACCTCTCACCTGCGCCTAGTGGCGAAGGTGGCATTCGGCTACCGCGGTTACGGCCTGCCCGTGGGCGACCTGATTGCGGAGGGCAACATCGGCCTGATGCAAGCCGTGAAAAAATTCGATCCCGAGCGCGGTTTCCGTTTGTCCACCTATGCGATGTGGTGGATCAAGGCCGCCATTCAGGAATTCGTGTTGCGTTCCTGGTCGCTGGTGAAAATCGGCACGACAGCCGCGCAGAAAAAATTGTTTTTCGGTTTGAAAAAAGTCAAAGCCGCCATCCGCGCTTTGCAAGATAACCTAACCCCCGCGCAAGCCGATGAAATCGCTGACCGATTGAACGTGACATCGCGCGAAGTGATGGATATGGACCAGCGCATCGGATCGCACGATTCATCGCTGAATGCGATGATGACCTTGGACGGCGAAGCGGAATGGATTGAAACCATCGCCGACCCACACGCCAGCGCCGAACAAAACGTCATCGCGCACGATGAAATGGACAGCCGCATGACAATGCTGCAAAACGCGATGGCAAAACTATCCCCGCGTGAGCAAACGATTTTCACCGCGCGCCGCCTGCAAGACGAGCCGACCACGCTTGAAGAACTCGCCGGCAAATTCGCCATCTCCCGCGAACGCGTGCGTCAGATTGAGGCGAAGGCGTATGAGAAGGTGGAAAAAGAGCTGCGCCAATAATTTCCTCCCCCTGGAGGGGGGAGGTGGCATCGCGTAGCGATGACGGAGGGGGTGGCAGAGGTGGAGTTAGAGAAGAAGTGACGGAAATCCCATTTTCCGAAATATGTTTTCCAGCTTCACCTTCTTCACCCTCACCCCAAAGTGCTAAGTTCATTCCGCTGCGCTGCATTCACTAAGCACTTTGGCCCTCTCCCCTCAAGGGAGAGGGAAACTAATTCCTAACTTCCTTTGACATCCGGTCCCCAATCCTCAATCAATTTCTTCTGGCTGTCTTCCAAATATTTCTTATGCGCGACATTGCGCAAATAGACGCTCTCAATCACCATCGTCGGGACGATATAAAATACCACCGCCCCCATTGCCGCGCCGGACATGGGGTAAAGCCATGTTGGCGCGCTGCGCAGCAATAGCATCGCACTGGGGAATGCGGGCGGATGCATCAAATAAGACGAAATCGCGAACATCGCTCCGCCCAACGTGCCCGCTCCCACGCAAACCGCCATGGCCCGGTCCTCACCCGTATCGGACATCAAGGCAAACCAACCCGGCGACATCAAGGCAACCAGCATAAACAACGGCGGGTAAAAATATCCCAGGCCCAAGGTGATCGGCAAGAAAATCACAAACCAGCCTAAAAAGGAGCCGCCCTTTTTGGTTTTAGCGCCTTTTTTATCCTTTGCAGGCTTTTCAGGTTTTGCGTCGCTCATGGAATCCTCAAAGGATAGTTATAGTATAGCCTCCCCCTTGTGGGGAGGCACAAAAATTCAAGCGCAACGCGCGCAGAATTTTTGGGTGGGGGTTCCTGGAAAGGCGATAGCCAACCCCCACCCAAAACGCGTGCCGCGTTTTGACCTCCCCACAAGGGGGAGGTTGGTTGCTTCTTGGGGGTAAAAATAGTTCTTGACTTTATTCCTATAACAGGTTTATAGTCCTAATTGGCCGATCCGTTCTAGATAAGGGGAAGCCAGGCAATGACAGTGGCGGTTCTTATTTCTGGTTATGGGAACTTAATAACGCTACCGAGCCTTAACCGATAACCAGGTGTCCCCGGGGACATCTTTTATTCGCCCCATCTGCCCTACAAAACCCTAACAAACAAAGGAAACACAACAAAAACAGCTTATTAAGTCATCTTAAATCGAAAATTAAACGAAACCCCGTGCAATCCGGTGGAAGACGCGCGCCCAGAATCTGTGGCGGCGCGGCACCGTCTCTACTTTTTCCCCAAGGTCTTCACGATATCCAACACCTGTTTCCGCGCCGCTTCATCTTTAATCTGGTAGTACAAACTGATCAGTTTCAATGTCTCGGAACGCTGCATGATATCTTCCGCACCCGCCTCGCCGTCTTCGCCCAAACCATAAACCGGCCCACGCGATGGCTTCCCGAAACCTTCAAAGAAATAGCTCACCTGTACACCTAGCGCCTCGGCGATATGGTAAAGGCGGCTGGCGCCGATACGGTTATCCGCGCGCTCATATTTCTGCACCTGCTGAAACGTCAGGCCCAAGGCCTGCGCCAGCTTTTCCTGGCTGAAATTCTTCAGCTTGCGCAGCGTGCGCAAGCGCGCGCCAACGTGTGAATCCACTGGATCCGGCCCGCTGTCTTGGTCGTCACTATGCGTCGATTTCATGGCTCCGGCAACTGATTTTGGCGCATAGCATGGCGCCGGAGAGGTTAAAAATAGTTTATACATTTTAAGGAAACTCCGCGTTTAATTCCCGTTATAGTGGCAAACCCTAGCGCATACGATTGCATGGGGTCAAGTTTTTTTTATATTTTTAATGAGGTTAAATAAAATAAGAGGTGATAAAAATGCCGTTAAAACAAAGCACCTGAGCGCATGACGATTGGTGACAATCCCCACCAAACCCCGTAAACTACCCGCCAGATTCACACGCGGAGCGAATGCATGAACCGGAATATCGTTGAAACAGCCCTGGGCGCCGTCGTGCTGATAACAGCCCTGGTTTTCCTGGGTTTTGCGCTGCATACCGCCGATGCCTCGCGCCCATCGGGTTATCAAATCCTTGCCGCTTTCACCAAAATTGACGGCATCAAGGAAGGCGCAGACGTGCGCGTGTCGGGCATCAAGGCCGGTACCGTCACCAAACTATCGCTGGACAATAATTATCGTGCGATTTTGACGATGGATTTGGATAATAATGTCAAACTGCCCGTGGACTCCGCCGCGATCGTCGCCAGTAGTGGTTTATTAGGCGATAAATTCATCTCCCTGGAACCGGGGGCGGACGATAAAATGCTGAAAAACGGCGACAAGATTACCATGACGCAATCTCCGCCGGGCCTGGAACAATTGCTCGGCCAGGTGATTTTCTCCATGAGTAAATCCGGTGATAAATCCGGCGACAGCACCGCCGCGCAGCCAGTCAACGCAACTGCGCCGACTGCCAATGTGCCTGCGATGCCAACTGCACCAAAGACCGAAAGCAAAAGTGAGTAAAAAACTTTTCGTCTATTTATTTCTGGTTTCTGGTTTCTGGTTTCTGGTTTCCAGCGCAGTGCACGCGCAGGATAATAATGATACGGGCACCGTCGATAACGTCATCCAGCAAATGCAAAAAGGTGCGGATGTTGCACCTGATACGATAGCAGCAACGCCCGCTACGCCAACTACAAATATAGATCCGAATACGCCGCAAGGCATTCCGGGCCCAATCCCCAATATCGTCGCACAAGGCGATAACGCCGCCCTGCCCGCCGTGCCCGAGCCGCCGCTAACCTGGGATGCGCGTCCCAGCGTGATTTTGCGCGCGCTTGATAAAGTCACGGCGCGCACACAGACCTTTACCATTCCCGTCGGACAACAATTTAATTTCGGCGCCCTGACCATTGCCGTGCGCGCCTGCCGCGCCCGCCCACCGCTTGAGCCCGCGGACGCCGCGGCTTTCCTGCAAATCGTGGAACAGAAACCCGGCGAGCCATTGGTCGCGCGCTTCAGCGGCTGGATGTTTTCATCCTCGCCGTCATTATCGGCACTCGAACATCCGGTTTATGATGTCTGGGTGGTAGGGTGTGGGGAAAGCACTAAGGATTAAAATGGTTTTAGTGATATCTGGACAGTTGGGCGACTTATACGACTAATGGCAAGTTTTATTTCTTGACCTTCTACATGCGCCCTTAAAACATCTGCTTTTAATTTTCTGCGCCCCTCATCCGTTTTTTCGTAGGAAACAAATAGCAATCCGGGATAAGTAAGTTGCCGCTCCATTACTTGGTCAACCGAATTTTGCAACGACTTTACCTGCTTGAAATTATAAGACCTTAGATGATATAATTCTTCTAAAGATTTACCCTTAAACGGTTCATCACGAGACATTGAAAAATTATCTGCTAGCTTCTGGAAATTTCTCAATGCCATTGGATGCCCCCTGAGTCTTCACGTAGTATAAAAAATAAACGGGTTTAAAAGCATAAAAAATTTTACTCCATCTCGCACTGCAACAAACTTTCATATTGCATCTGCGAAATCTCGCGGAAGTTGAATTGGGCGAGGTGATCGGTTTGAAATTGCGCATCCAGCCATTCAAAATTCCGCTCACGCAGCCATTCGACCAGGCGGACGAGGCACAACTTTGACGTGTCCCGGGCGCGGGAAAACATGCTCTCGCCGCAGAAGATGGGCCGATCCGGGACGGTCACCCCGTAAAGTCCACCAACCAATTGGCCGCCGTCCCACGCCTCGACACTATGCGCATGGCCGCCGCGATGCAGTTCGCAATAGAGTTCGATTAATTCGTCGTTCAACCAGGTATCTTCGCGCGCATCCGCGCAGGCGCGAATGACAGCGGGGAAATCCTGATCGACTGTCAGCGCATAATTCCGCTGGCGATAGGTTCGCATCAAGCGGGCGGGCGCATGGAATTCATCCAACTTTAACACCGCGCGCGGATCGGGCGCGTACCAATTTATTTCACTGCTTCCACGCGCAGGCGCCATGGGGAAAATGCCTTGGGCATAGGCGGAAAGTAAAATGTCAGGCGTTAACTGCACGCCTGATTATAATCCCTCAGCCAATTTTTTCTCCAGCCAATGAATATTATAATTCCCATCAATAAATTCCGGATCGCTGATGATGCGCAGGTGTAGCGGTAGGTTGGTTTTAATCCCACCGACCACGGTTTCCTCGAGCGCGCGGCGCAGGCGCAGCAGGCAATCATTCCGGTTCGCGCCGTGGACGATCAGTTTCGCCACCATGCTGTCGTAATGCGACGGCACTTTGTAACCGGAATAAATCGCGCTGTCGAAACGCACACCCAGCCCGCCCGCCGCGTGGAAATCCGTAATCTTACCCGGTGACGGCGCGAAGGTATTTGGGTCTTCGGCATTGATGCGGCATTCGATCGCATGGCCGTTGAATTTGATGTCTTCCTGCTTGAACGGCAGCGGCGCGCCCGAGGCCACGCGGATTTGTTCGCGCACCAGATCGACGCCCGTAATCATTTCCGTAATTGGATGTTCGATTTGCAAACGCGTATTCATTTCCATGAAAAAGAATTTGCCGTTTTCATAGAGAAATTCGATCGTGCCGAGGCCGCGGTAACCGAGCAGCTTCGCCGTGCGCGCAGCGACTTTGCCGACCTGTTCGCGCTCCGCCGCGTTCAATGCGGGCGAACCCGCTTCCTCCACCACCTTTTGGTGGCGGCGCTGAATGGAACAATCGCGTTCACCGAAATGCACGACGTTGCCCTGGCCGTCACCCAGCAATTGCACCTCAATATGGCGCGGCGCGAGGAGTAATTGTTCCATATACAAACCGCCGTTGCCGAATGCGGCCTGCGCCTCACCCGATGCGAGCTGGAATGCTTCCGACATTTCGCCGGCACTATGCACGGCCTTCATGCCTTTACCGCCGCCGCCCGCGACGGCTTTCATCAAAACCGGATAACCGATTTTATCCGCGAGTTTTTTCGCGGCATCCACGGTTTCGAGCACGCCCTCAGAGCCTTGAATAACCGGCATCCCCAAACCCGCAACGGTTTTCTTCGCCGTCGCCTTATCGCCCATGATACGAATATGTTCGGGCGTGGGGCCGATAAACGTAAACCCGTGTTCCTCCACCATCTCGGCGAATTGCGCATTTTCGGATAAAAATCCGATGCCCGGATGGATCGCATCCGCGCCGGTAATTTCCGCCGCGGAAATCAGCGCGGACATATTCAGGTAACTATCGCGCGACGGCGGCGGGCCGATGCAAACACTTTCATCCGCCAGGCGAACGTGCATCGCTTCGCTGTCGGCGGTGGAATGCACCGCGACGGTTTTGATGCCCAGCTCACGGCACGCCCGGTGAATCCGCAGCGCCGTTTCGCCGCGATTGGCGATGAGGACTTTATCGAACATTACGCGATCACCACCAGCGCTTCGCCGAATTCGACCGGCTGGGCGTTTTCGACGAAAATCTGTTTCACCGTACCGGATTTAGGCGCCTTGATGGGGTTCATGACCTTCATCGCTTCGATGATGCAGAGCGTATCGCCCGCGTTCACATTCGCACCGACGGAAATGAAATTCGGCGAGCCTGGTGACGGCGCCATATAGACGGTGCCGACCATGGGTGAATTGACCGCGCCGACGACCGGTTCATTGCTGGCCGTAACAGGCGCAGCGCCCGGGGCCGGAGCCGCAACAGGCGCTGCAGCCGCATAAGCAGGCGCGGCATGTTTCGCGACGCGGATTTGCGTTTCGCCTTCGGAGACTTCGATTTCCGTGAGGCCGGTTTCTTCCATCAACTTGGCGAGCTTGCGGATGGCGTCTTCATCAACCGTAATTTTACTCATTGCTTTTCCTTGCGGGGTTATTTGTAGGGCGTTTTACGCGGATTTTGCGGCGGGGGCAAGTTTTATGGCGGCTTCTAAGGCCACTAAATAACCCTGCGCGCCCTGGCCACAAATCATTTCCTTCGCCACCAGGGAAACATAGGAATGGTGCCGGAATTCCTCGCGCGCGTGGATGTTGGAGAGATGGACTTCAATCACCGGCACATTTCCCTCTGTGGCGATTTCGAGCGCGTCCATCAGGGCGATGGAGGTATGACTATACCCGCCTGGGTTGATCACAATGGCCGCGGCCGCATCGCGCGCCTCATGACACCATTCGATTAAGGTGCCTTCATGATTGGATTGGCGGAAATCGATTTGCGCGCCCAGTTCCGCCGCGCGCGCACGGCACATAGCCTCCACATCCGCCAGGCTTTGCGAACCGTAAATCGCCGGATCGCGTTTGCCCAGCATATTTAGGTTGGGGCCATTCAGAATAAAGATTGATTTCATGCCCGAGTCTTTATAGGCTCCTTAGCCTGAGATCAAGAATTACTGACGTGAACCGGCTAAGGTCCTACAAACTATCTTCAGGCGCTATTTCCTTGACCGAACGCGCGGTCGTCGCTCCCGCAAAAATCCATGAGCGACAACAAAAGCTTTGGAAATTATCGAAAGTCCTTGGTGCCGGTTTTTTTATCAGCTGTGTTTTACCTTTATCCTACTACGGCGAAAAATATCGCGAAATTACTGCCAAAGCGCCGAATTTCAATGCCGATGCGATTGTTGTTTTAACGGGCGCGCGCGGACGCATAAAATTCGCCTTGGACCACTTAAAACCAAAGCAAAGATTACTTATCAGCGGTGTTGCGGATGGCTGGAACGATCAAAAAATCTGCGAGTATGACGGCATTGATGCGCGCGTGATGGCAGCAAAGCGCGCCCAAATCGACATTCGTTATGAAGCACAGGATACATACGGCAACGCCATCGAAACAAAGCAATACCTACAGGACCACAAGAACATTCGTAGTATTCTAGTCATCAGCGATGCGCCGTATTTGCCGCGTGCTGCCAAGGAAATGGAACAATGTTTGGGCGATGCGTGGAATGTAACTTACACTTCGCCCGGCACATTATCGGTATCCTGCAAAATGTTTGAGGAAGCCTATAAAGTTTTATGGCGAGTAGCCGGACTTCCAACCATGAAAAGAGATTTATTGGCTGCTAATCACCCGAGGTTGCCGTGATGATACCATCTGCAAATTGAATTTGTAAATTTTGTTCTCTTTTTGCGACTTCTGCAGATCTAATTAAAATACCATTTTTGTCCATTACCAAGGCATAACCGCGCGCCAGGGTATTTTTGTAGGAATAACTCTCCAGCAGCGCGGCGCGGGATTCTAAGTGTTGTTTCATGCGGCTGATACGATTGGTGATCGCAGGTGCAAGGCGGGCATAACGTTGTGCGACATTTTCCTGTGCATTTGCAAGGCGTTCAGCGGGTGGGCGCAGACGCGCATTTAATTGGGCCAGGGTTTGCCCGCGCTGCGCAAGCCAGCGCGAGAGTAGCGGCTCAAACCGCGCAGAGAGATCATCCAGGCGTTGCATGAATTGTTCGAGGCGGCGGCGTGGATGGAGCATCGCGCTGTCACTACGGCGCAGGTGTAATCGCACGGCCTCAAGCGCGCGGCGGAGGGAGATATGTTTGCGTTGCGCACTTTGCTGCAATGCTTGCATCAAATCCGTGCGCACGGGCGTCGCTTTTTCCGCCGCGCCGGTCGGTGTCGGCGCGCGCAGGTCGGAGGCGTAATCAACCAACGTTGTATCGGTTTCATGGCCGACGGCGGTGATGATGGGAATGATGCTCGCCGCGACGGCGCGCACAACGGCTTCGTCGTTAAAGGGCATCAGGTCTTCGATACTTCCGCCGCCGCGCGCGAGGATGAGAACGTCTGGACGCAGAGGATGGTTTTTTTCTAATTTGTTAAATCCATTCAGCGCCGCCACAATTTGCGCCGCCGCGCCCTCGCCCTGCACTGCGACCGGCCAGACAATAATATGGAGAGGAAAACGCTCCGTGACGCGGTGAATAATATCGCGGATCACCGCGCCGGTGGGCGAGGTAATCACGCCGATGCGCGCGGGCATTTGCGGTAGCGGTTTTTTATGCGCTTCGTCGAATAGGCCTTCGGCGGCCAATTTTTTGCGGCGCTCCTCCAGCATTTTTAAAATCGCGCCGATGCCGGCGAGCTCGATGGTTTCAACGATTAGTTGATATTTGGATTGCGGGCCGTAGGTGGTTACCCGCCCGGTGATGATTACATCCAACCCTTCTTCCAACTTAAAAGGCAGTCTTGTGTTTTTCCAGGCGACCGATGCAATCACCGCGCTGTCATCCTTGAGGTCGGTATAAATATGGCCATTGCGGTGATGCGTCACGCGCGACAATTCCCCGCGCACGCGGACGTGCGAAAAACCGGTTTCAATCGCGCGTTTGATGCCGCCGGATAATTCGGAGACGGTTAGAACAGGCAAATTATTTTGCAGCGGTTGTGCCATGGTTATTTATCACATAATTCGCGCGCATGGGCAAAGACGGCGTGGAACATTTGCTCCGTCAGACGGCCAGTGTTGGTGTTATAGCGCGAACAATGATAACTATTGAGGATGGTGACGTTACCCGCCTGATGGGCGGCATTGTGAACGAATTTGAACGTAGATTGTTTAATATCCAGCGCACGTAGGGTTGCCTGATGTGCGATCAAGCCCAGGGTCAAAATCACGCGCGTATTTTGCAGCGTCGGAATTTCTTTTTTCAAAAACTGATTACAGGTTTTAATTTCCACCGGTGTCGGTTTGTTTTCCGGCGGCACGCAGCGCACGGCGTTCGTGATGCGGCAGTCTACCAGTTTCAATCCATCATCCGCGCGTTCTTTATATTCGCCTTTGGCGAAACCGTATTTTATTAATGTCGGATATAACAGATCGCCCGCGTAATCCGCTGTAAAGGGCCGTCCCGTGTTATTCGCGCCATGCAAGCCCGGCGCAAGGCCAATGATGAGCAATTTCACCTCCGGCGCAGTAAAGGCTGGGACGGCGCCGTTATAATAATCCGGATGTTTGATTTTATTCTGCTCGCGAAACGCGACAAGGCGCGGGCAGAGCGGGCAGTCTTTGGGCGCGAAGGAAATAAGGGATGAAACCATGCCCTATTGTTTGCATAATCGCGAGTAATAAAAAACCCCGCTAAAGCGGGGTTTTTCATAAATGTTTGGCTTACGCCGCGCTGGATTTCTCAGCTGGCGGACGGCCGCGGCGGCGGACAGTTGGTTCTGCGCCTTCCGCGCCCTCGCCCTGTTCCATCGCGACAGCTTCGCTATCATTAACCTGTTGTGCCAGCACCGTTTGCGGCGTGACTGGGCCTGTGCCGGTCGCAGTCGCAGCGCGCGCGGCGGCGTTTTCAGAAGCCTGAAGACGACGGGCATAAGCTGCCTGTTGCTCTTCAGAATTTTCATCGCGGTTGTACGAACGCTGGAAATTATGCGCGATATCCGCCAGTTCCAAAAAGTTGTCCGCCTGACGACGCAATTCATCCGCAACCATCGGCGGATTGGATTTCATCGTGGAAACAACCGTTGTGCGCACGCCTTTACGCTGAACTGCTTCGATCAAACGGCGGAAGTCGCCATCGCCGGAGAACAACATGATGTGCTGGCAGTAGTTTGCTGCCTCCATTACGTCGATCGCCAATTCGATGTCCATGTTACCTTTGATTTTGCGGCGGCCGTAGGCATCCGTAAATTCTTTGGTTGGTTTGGTGACCATCGTGAAGCCATTGTAATCCAACCAATCCACCAAGGGGCGGATAGGTGAATACTCTTGGTCTTCCAACAGTGCCGTATAGTAAAACGCGCGGATCAATTGTCCCCGCGTTGAAACCCATTTCAACATTTGACGGTAATCAATATCAAAACCCAAAGCCCGCGCGGCTGCATAAAGATTAGCGCCATCAATAAAAATGGCCATACGTTCAGAATTATAGTGGATCATTGTTATACCTTTCATTTCTTTTGTTCGGTGTTGTTATCTCACTCGAATCAATGACTTACCATTGTGTACCCTAAGTGTTTTGCCAGTATAAACAAGAGGTTAATTAAATTGCAAGGGAAATTTTAATTATTAAAAAATTATAAAAATGCGACAATTTGAATGACTTAGGATTTATTTTTCCCTTGCGTCTGCGCTCAGGATTTGCTTTATTCCGCCCCTCTTTCCCGCCCTAGACAAGGAATTCCCATGGCCCGCGTTACCGTTGAAGATTGCGTCACCGTCATCCCGAACCGTTTTGAACTGGTGATGATGGCAAGCCAGCGCTGCCGTATCGTCACGGCCGGCGCCCAGATCACCATTCCAAAGGATAACGATAAATTGCCCGTCATCGCCCTGCGCGAAGTTGCGGCCCAGACGATTAATCTGGAAGACGTAAAAGAAGACCTGATTAAATCCTACCAGCGCGTCATCGAAACGCCGGAAGACGATGCGGACCTGGATGAATTCATGACGGGGGAAGAAGGCTACATGCCGCCGATCCACGAAGAAACATCCGAATTCGCCGCGCTGGCGCAAAGCGCGCTGGAAGAAGAAATGGACGAACTGGGCGACGGTACCGAGCAACCCGAAGTCGATTTCGACGCGGAATTCGCGGAGAAGGAATAATTATTCCCGCAGTATCACCCCGGCCTCGTGCCGGGGTCTGCGTTTCCGCCAGCACACATTCTCAAGCACCGTGATGATGTTGCGGCAGACCCCGGCACGAGGCCGGGGTGACAATCCCATAGTAATAATAGTATCAATTAAAAACAAATGATCCGCCAATACGAACTCGTCGAGCAGGTGCGCGCCTATGATCCGTCAACGGACGAGGACGCGCTGAACAAGGCGTTTGTTTACACCGTCAAAATGCACGGCTCGCAAAAGCGGGCCTCGGGCGATCCGTATTTTTCCCATCCGGTTGAGGTGGCGGGGATTCTGGCCGGGATGAAGCTCGATTGGAAGACCATCGCGGCGGGGCTGCTCCATGATACGCTGGAAGATACGCTGGCCACCCACGACGAATTAGAAAAACAATTCGGCAAAGATATTACTAAACTCGTCGACGGCGTGACCAAGTTATCGCAATTAGAAGTCCAAGGCGCGGCGGCGAAACAGGGTGAAAATTTCCGTAAACTCGTTCTAGCAATGTCGGAGGATATTCGCGTCCTGCTCATCAAACTCGCCGACCGCATGCATAATATGCGCACGCTCCATTTCATCAAGGATCCGGAAAAGCGCCAACGTATCGCGCGTGAGACGTTAGAACTTTATGCGCCGCTCGCGGAGCGCATCGGGATTTCCAAAATTAAGGAAGAATTACAGGATATCGCATTCGGCGAATTATACCCTGACGTGCGCGACAGCATCACCACGCGTATGAGTGTGCTGAAGGAAGACAATGAAAATATCAGCATTGTCGACCGTGTTATCAACGAGGTTAAAGAAAAACTGGTCGAAGGCGGTCTGCCTGAAGCCGACGTATACGGCCGCGAAAAGCGTCCCTATTCCATCTGGCGCAAGATGGAGCGTTTGCATGTTGGGTTTGAAGCGCTCGCGGACATCGTCGCCTTTCGCGTCCTGGTAAAAAATATTGAAGAATGTTACCAGGCCCTCGGCATCATCCACGGCGCCTACCGCGCTGTGCCGGAATTGTTTGACGATTATATTTCCAATCCGAAACCGAATGGTTACCGCAGTTTGCACACCACCGTGATCGGCCCTGAAAAACGCCGCATCGAAATTCAGATCCGTACGGAGGAGATGCACGAAATCAACGAAATGGGCGTAGCGGCACATTGGGCCTATAAACAACAGACCGGCGCGGCGAAGGAAGGCGAACAATATCGCTGGTTGCGCCAGCTCCTCGAAATTCTGGAAAATTCACAGCAGCCCGAAGAGTTCTTGGAACACACCAAATTAGAATTATTCCAAGACCAGGTTTTCTGTTTCACGCCTAAAGGCGAATTGGTCGCTCTGCCGCGCGGCGGCACGCCGGTGGATTTCGCCTATGCCGTCCATTCCCGCGTCGGCGACAGTACGGTGGGCGCCAAGGTCAACGGCCGCATGGTGCCGCTGAACCACGTCCTGAAAAACGGTGATCAGGTTGAAATCATGCGTTCGAAAAAACAGGCGCCCTCGCCGACCTGGGAACGCTTTGTTGTCACGGGCAAGGCGCGCGCGCATATCCGGAAATATCTGCGCCAGCAGCAGCGCGATGAATATTCATCGCTCGGCAAGGCGATGCTGCAAAAGGTGTTTGAATCCGAAAGCGCGACTTTCACCGAAAAAGCCATCCATGGCATTCTAAAAAAATTCAAAGCGCCATCGGATGATGATTTATATTCGCGCATTGGCGCAGGTACGACGCCGGCACGCGAAGTCTTCTTTGCGATTTTCCCAGGCCTGAAGGATAAAAAACAGATCCCCAGCAATGAACCGATCAGTGTCAACAAGCCTACTAAAGGTCATGCGAAAATTTCAGGTATTCCCATCCGTGGCCTCATCCCCGGCATGGCGCTGCACCTCGCGCGTTGTTGCCATCCCGTCGTCGGTGACCGGATTGTGGGTATTATCACGACCGGCAAAGGCGTGACCGCACACACCATTGATTGCGAAACGCTGGAAAGTTTCGCCGACATGCCCGAACGCTGGCTCGACCTGTCATGGGATAGCGACAGCATCGCGGCAGCCGAAGTGCAAACCGGGCGCCTGTCCGTTCAAATCAGCCAGGCCACCGGCGCCCTATCCGCCCTCACCACCACGATCGCGAAACATGACGCGAGTATCGTGAACCTCAAAGTTGTCGGGCGCACGCCGGATACGATGGACCTCTTGCTGGACATTCAGGTAAAAGACCTCCGCCACCTCTCCAACATCATGGCCGCCATCCGCGCGACGCAGCATGTTTATGGCGTTGAACGGGTAAAGGGGAAATGACAGCAAAAGTGCTTGCATATATGATGTCATTTATGCTATCATATTTTAATGAAGTGTATCGTTGATACCAATGTCCTCGTTTCAGCCTTGCTTGGCGGAAAAGGGCTTTCCAACGTTATTTTTCTGCAAATTTTTTCGGAAAACCTGTCGCCTTTCATCAGCCCGGCGCTTTTGTTTGAATATCTGGATGTGTTACAGCGGGATGATTTATGGGCCAGTTCTGTCTTTGACAAGAGGCAGCGCGACCGGTTTTTAGACGCCTATCTTTCTTATTGTGAAATGAAATCCATTTATTACCGATGGCGGCCGAATTTGCGCGATGAAAGCGACAATCATTTGATAGAATTAGCCGTCGCCGCCCAAGCACGCATGATTATCACTTACAACGTTCGTGATTTTCAGCGTGCTGACTTAACATTCGGCGAGGTTTTGATTTTGCCTCCACATGACGCCCTGCAACTTCTTAAGAAAGGAACATAACATGGCTACCTTAACTATTCGTTTACCGGACAGCAAACATGAACAATTACGCAAAATCGCTCAGCATGAACATCTTAGTTTAAATGGCTTGTTTGAAAGCATTTCAGATCAAATGATCATGCGCTACCAACTCGAAGAAGAATTCAAGTTGCGCGCTGCGCGTGGTATTGCCTATCGCCAAGAAGCAATTGCGATGATGCAGTCTTTAGGCAATGACATCACATCTTCATGATCCTCTCAACCGGCCTAGACCTCTGCGACATCCGCCGCATTGAAAAAATTCTGGCGCGCACAACCGGCGCGCGGTTTATGCAGCGTTATTTCACGCCCGCCGAACGCGATTATATTGCGCGCAAACCCTCGCCCGCCGCCGCCTACGCCCGCCGCTGGGCTGCTAAGGAGGCCATCGCCAAAGCCCTCGGCACCGGTTTCCGCGGCGGGTTGCACATGCATCAGATGGAAATCCTGAACGACAAAAACGGCAAACCCGGCGTGACATTACAAGGCCGCGCGTTGGAATTATTAAACAGCCTCTCGCCTCTCGCTTCTCGTTCCCCGCCTCTCATCCACCTTGCCATGACGGATGAATATCCCTATGCCATGGCGCAGGTCATTATCTCGGCCGCAAAGGACACATAAATGGAGAATCTTCCCGAAACGCAAATGCCCGCAGACAAATGGGTGAGGGGTGGCACGGGTGCAGCACCTGAAGCTCGACGCCCCGTCCCGCCTCCCGCGCCTGTCAAACGTGAAAGCACGCTGGCGAGCATTCTTTGGGCGGTCGCGCTCGCGCTCCTCATTCGCGTATTTTTGTTTGAGCCCTTTAATATCCCATCTACATCGATGGTGCCGAATTTATTGATCGGTGATTTTCTGTTCGTGTCAAAATTCAGTTACGGCTACAGCGCGAAATCCATCGGTTATGGCCTGTTCGACTTCCCCGGCCGCATCGTCGCAAAACATATGCCTGAGCGCGGGGATGTGATCGTATTCAAACTCCCCACCGATCCCAGCATTGATTATATCAAACGCCTGATCGGTTTACCAGGCGACCGCGTTCAAGTCATTCATGGTGTTTTGAATATCAATGGCCAGCCTGTCACGCGCACGCCGCTTGGTCCGATGCATTATCATGACGAAACACGCGATGTGGATTTCCAAAAATATGATGAGTTTTTACCCAACGGCGTACATCATGATATTGTCGAGGAATCCGATGACGGCCCGCTCGATAACACACCCGAATATACCGTGCCGCCCGGCTATTATTTCATGATGGGCGACAACCGCGACAATTCCCAAGACAGCCGCGTGATGAGCAAAGTGGGTTTTGTGCCCTATGAAAACCTGGTCGGCAAAGCGGAAATTATTTTCTTCTCCCTTGGCGACGATACGCAACCGTGGGAAATCTGGAAATGGCCCTTCGCCATTCGGTACGGGCGGCTACTCCATTCAATCAAATGAGTGCGGAACGCATCATAGCTATTTTAGGTTATCAATTTCGTGATGGTGCGTTGCTAACATCCGCGTTGACGCACCCGTCACGCCGCGCGAGCGGACGGGCGTCCGCCTATGAACGCTTGGAATTCTTGGGCGACCGCGTCCTGGGCCTCGTCATCGCGGAAATGTTATTGCGCGCTTTTCCGGATGAATCCGAGGGTGATCTCGCCAAACGTCACGCGGGTTTAGTCCGCGCGGAAACCTGCGCCCTGATCGCGCGGCAATGGGAATTGCATAAATTACTCGACGCCGCGAGCAGCGAATATGCAGGCGGCGAAATCGCCAATCCCGCGACGTTATCCGACGCCTGCGAAGCCCTGATCGGCGCGATTTATCTCGACAGCGATTTCGCGCACGCGCAAGCCATCGTCGCGCGTTTCTGGTCGCCGTTACTGGGCGCCAACCTCGCCCCGCCGAGCGAACCCAAAACCGCCCTGCAAGAATGGGCCCAAGCCCGCGGCCTGCCGTTGCCCGAATACCGCGAAGTCTCGCGCCAGGGACCTGATCATGCACCCGAATTCGTCATCGAAGTTTTAGTGAAAGGCCATAAGCCCGCGCAAGGCCAGGGCACCTCCCGCCGCGCTGCGGAAAAGGCGGCGGCGGAAAATCTGCTCAAAAACATCGCGCAATAAAATCTGTTTTATGCTAGGAAATGCGCATGACTGAAGATAATAATCAGCGCTGCGGTTTCGTCGCCATCCTGGGCGCGCCCAATGCCGGCAAATCCACGCTAATGAACCACTTGCTGGGCATCAAACTGGCCGCCGTCTCGCCTAAGGCGCAGACGACACGCTCGCGCATTCGCGGCGTGATGACCGAAGGCGCAGGGCAGATTATTTTTATTGATACGCCTGGGATATTCGCGCCGCAAAAACGCCTCGACCGCGCCATGGTTAATGCCGCCTGGCATGAGGAACAGGACGCGGATATCCGCCTACTCATCATGGATGCGAGCCGCGGGAAAATTGATCCGCATACGCTGCCCATCATCGAACAGATCAAAGAACAAAAAACGCAGAATGTTTGGCTGCTGCTCAATAAAATTGATAAAGTCGATAGGCAGAAATTATTGCCCCTCGCCGCCGAATGTGAAGCGCTGGGGATTTTCGAACATATCATGATGATCGCCGCGAAACATGATGACGGTTTGGACGTGTTAAAACAAAAATTATTAGACGCTATTCAGGAAGGTCCGTGGCATTATCCTGAAGACCAACTCACCGACCTATCCGAACGTCTGATCGCGGCAGAGCTGACGCGTGAACAACTCTATCACCAGCTCGGTGCGGAATTGCCCTATGTCTCCACTGTCGTCACCGATACCTGGGAAAATTTCAAAAACGGCAGCGTGAAAATCCAGCAAACCATTCTGGTCGAACGCGACAGCCAAAAGGCCATCGTCGTCGGCGCCAAAGGCCAGAAAATCCGCGACATCCGCGAAGCCGCCCAGGCTGAAATCGCCGAACTGGCCGGCAAACCCGTGCACCTATTTTTATACGTCAAGGTCGCCGAACACTGGCAAAACGACCCCGAACATTACGAAAACTGGGGCCTGGAATTTAAGGCGTAATGCGCTTTTTTATTCCCGATTTGCCGGGAATCCGGTAGCATAACAGCGTGAACGAAATCATCGATAGTGGTATAATTTTGGATCTGCGCGCGCATGGTGAAAACCATGCGATTGTGAATGTGCTTTCCGCCGTCCACGGGCGTGTCGCAGGATTTTTATTCGGCGGTCAGGGCCGGCGGCAACAGCCGAATGTACAACCTGGCAACAACGTCAATTTTACCCTGACGCATAAAATATTGTCGCAACTTGGCACGCTGCAACTTGAACTGATACATAACCCGAGTGTCGACGTTTTACATGATCCCACACGCCTGACAGCGTTGCAATTTTTATGCCCGTTGCTCGCGCGCATGCTGCCGGAATATCATCCCTATCCAAATCTATTCGCCGCAGCCGCACATTTTTTCCAAGATTTTTCCGCGTCCGATTGGGCGGAACAATACGTCATGCTGGAACTCCGCCTGCTCGCCGAACTTGGTTATGGTTTGGACTTCACGCGCTGCGCCATGACAGGTGAACGTGACGTGACGCAACTCGCCTACGTTTCTCCCAAAACCGGCCGCGCGGCGACAGCGGCGGCAAGCGCGGGCTATGAACGCAATTTATTCCCTCTACCAAAATTCATGGTGGCACATACGACGGCGGATGCGGCCGACATCCGCGCTGGCCTTCAATTGACCGGATATTTCCTGGAGCGCCACATGGAAGGTTGGCAGTATCAAGCTTTACTGCAGGTCCGCGCGCGTCTGATAAATCATTTCCAAACGCAACTGGCAGCGTGATGCAAACAGCCATCGCGCCGCAAGAATTACGTCCAACGGTGATGCAGGTGGATCTATCCGCACTAACGTACAACTTACAAACCATCCGTGCGCATGTGGGCGACGCGAAAGTCATGGCGGTTATCAAAGCCAACGCTTACGGCCATGGCCTCGTTGAATGTGCGCGGCAATTGGCGGCGGACGGCGCGGATTATTTCGGCGTCGCGTTGGTGGAGGAAGGCATCGAACTCCGCCGCGCGGGAATTCACACGCCTATTCTAGTTTTCGGCGGCATTTGGGGCGCACAGATTCATCATTATCTGGATTATGATTTGGATATCACGGCGTCATCGGCGGATAAACTGCGCGCGATTGACGAAGCGGCAGCAGCGGCAAATAAACGCGCACGCGTCCACCTGAAAATCGATACCGGCCTAGGCCGCATCGGCGTGCAATGGGACCGCCTGCCGCCGTTTGCCGATGCAATTCTAACGACGCAGCATTGCGATATCATCGGCGTTTTTTCGCACTTCGCCACGGCAGATGAATCCGATCAAACTTTCGCGCACGAACAGTTGCGGCGGTTTCAAACCTCGCTGGATTATTTGCGCTCACACGGCATCACGTGGCGACTCGCGCACATGGCGAATTCCGCCGCGATTTTGACGCTGCCGGAAAGTACTTTTGGCATGGTGCGCGCGGGCATCGCGCTGTACGGCGTCGCACCCAACACACATCTACAAAATACCCTACCGCTCCGCGCCGCGATGGAATTGAAATCCAAGGTCGTTTATTTCAAAGTCATCAGCGCCGGCCAAGGCATCAGTTACGGCCAACACTGGCACGCCGCGCGCGACACGCGCATCGTCACCGTGCCCGTCGGCTACGGCGACGGCTATTTCCGCCGCCTGTCCGGGCGCGGCGAAGTTCTGATCCGCGGCCGCCGCCATCCCATCGTCGGCAACGTCTGCATGGATCAAATGATGGTGGATATCGGCCCGGACGGTGAGGCGTATAATGGCGATGATGTGGTGTTAATCGGCGCGCAGGATGGCCAAAAAATCACCGTCGCCGAGCTCGCGGAAGTTCTGGAAACCACGCCGCACGAAATATTAACTTCAACCAATTTGCGCGTGCCGCGGGTTTATATAAATTAATGTATGCTTGTAACCTCATTTAGACAGCCGTGACAAAATAAAACAGGAATTATACCTATCACAAATAACATGATAGATGTTTGATATCGTTTTACAAGATAAGAAGCAAATGCGATTACAAACGTTAAAAATAAAAGGATATAAAGTATGCCGCCAGTAATTTCGAGAATCCAAAACAGCTCTGCCACGCCATCAGGAGACGGACCTTTTATCAAATCGTGAAGAAATTTATCGAAAGAACCATAATAAAAACTAGAAATCCAAAATGATAAAAAGGCACATAGCAGATGTATCACAAGAAAAATCTGAGCGAAGCGTCTTTCCTTACTTTCTATTTTCATGGTAAACTATCTTTACTCTGGCCTTCGCTGGGATGACAAGTAGAAATATCACGTTAGATTAATTTCATGACTCGCAAAAATACCACCGCCACCATTCAGGAAATCATTCGGGACGCGCCGCTGACGGATTTGCTTTCGGAACGTTATCTCGCCTATGCGCTTTCCACGATCACCTCGCGGAGCCTGCCGGATGCGCGCGACGGCCTGAAACCCGTGCACCGCCGCCTGCTATACGCGATGTCGGAGCTCAGTCTGCGCCCGTCCAACCCGCCAAAAAAATCCGCGAAAATCGTTGGGGCGGTAATGGGGGAATATCACCCGCATGGTGACAGTTCCATTTACGATGCCCTCGTCCGCTTGGCGCAGGATTTCGCCGCGCGTTATCCCCTCATCGACGGGCAAGGAAACTTCGGTAACATCGACGGCGATAATCCCGCCGCGATGCGTTACACGGAATCACGCCTAACGACCGCCGCCGAATTACTCCTGCAAGGCATCGACGAAAACGCCGTCGATTTCCGCCCCACCTATGACGACAGCGGGCGCGAGCCGGTTGTGCTGCCCGCCGCTTTCCCCAACCTGCTTGCCAACGGCGCGAGCGGGATTGCGGTCGGAATGGCGACCTCCATCCCACCGCATAATGTTGCAGAAATTTGCTCTGGCCTTTTGCAACTGATTAAAGCACCCAAAACGCCAATTTCGGAACTGTTAAACGTCATGCCCGGGCCTGATTTTCCTACGGGTGGTCTTTTGGTTGAAGACCGTGATTTGATTGAGCAAGTTTATACGACGGGTCGTGGCTCCCTCCGTCTACGCGCGAAATGGGAGATCGAAAAACTCCATGGCGGCGGTTATCAAATCGTCGTCACGGAAATTCCGTGGATGGTGCAAAAAGGCAAGCTGGAAGAAAAAATCGACGCGTTATTGCAAGAGAAAAAACTCCCGCTCCTCGAAGACGTGCGCGATGAAAGCGCGGAGGATATCCGCCTCGTCCTCATCCCCAAATCGCGCAATGTCGATGCGGATGTATTGATGGCACAGTTGTTCCGCATGACGGAACTGGAATCCCGCATTGGCGTGAACCTGAATGCGCTCGATAAAGGCCGCGTGCCGCGTGTGATGAATTTGAAAGAATTGCTGCAAGCCTTCCTTGATCACCGCCATGAAGTTTTGGTCCGACGCAGTGAATGGCGCCTGGAGAAAATCAAAAACCGCCTGGAAATTTTGGGCGGATTATTAATCGCCTACCTGAATCTTGACGAAGTCATCCGCATTATCCGGACCGAAGACGAACCCAAACCCGTCCTCATCAAAAAATTCAAATTATCCGACATGCAGGCCGAAGCCATTTTAAACATGCGCCTGCGCAACTTGCGCAAACTTGAAGAAATGGAAATCCGCACCGAAGACAAGGCACTACGCGAGGAACAGGCCGCGTTACTCGACTTATTATCCTCCGACAAAAAACGCTGGTCCGCCATTGCCGACCAAATTAAAGCGATGCAAAAACATTTCGGCCCAGACACCGCCCTCGGCCGACGCCGCACGCAAATCGCCAGCGCACCAGCCGAAATCAATTTCGAAGAAGCCATTCCCGTCGAACGTGAACCCATCACCGTCGTCTGCAGCGATAAGGGCTGGGTCCGCGCCTTCCGCGGCCACGAAGTTGCGCCGGACAGTATCAAATACAAAGAAGGCGACCGGGAAAAATTCATTTTCCCCGCCTGGAGCAGCGATAAAATTCTGGTCTTCGCCACGAACGGAAAATTCTACGCCATCGGCGCAGACACCCTACCATCTGCACGCGGCAATGGCGAAGCATTAAAACTCCTCGTCGACGTCGGCGCGGGCAACGATGTTGCGACGTTATTCACGCATGATCCGGCGGGTAAATTATTAGTCGCATCCGACAGCGGTCACGGTTTCATTGTCCCGCAATCGGAAATTCTTGCGCAAACAAAGTCAGGTAAACAGGTTTTAAACCCACCCGCTGGTGCCGAAGCTAAAATCTGCGTCAGCGTGCCGGAAAATGCCAATCACATCGCGGTTCTGGGCAACAATCAAAAATTATTATTGTTCACCATGGATCAATTGCCCGAAATGAATAAGGGCAAAGGCGTGCAACTGATCAAAACCAAGGACGGCATCGCGGGCGCGCGCGCGTTCAATCTAAAGGAAGGTTTAGCGTGGGAATCCGGTGCTAAAACCAAAGAATTGACGACTGCAGAACTAAAAGACTTCATCGGCGAACGCGCCCAAGCCGGTCGCGCCGCGCCCAAAGGATTTAAACTCTAATTATTTATTTTATATTTCCTTGCCGTAAAATGGAATCATGTTACCCTAACTTTATAGAAGGGATTTTTCATGCATATAAAACTACCTTTGGTTTATCTTTCTTTCCTTTCCTTGCTTTTGGCTGGATGCGGGAGCAATAGCAGAAATAATTTCACTCGAGCCATTAGTGATGGTGTTGATCTGGCTCGGGATGCATCCAATGCAGTGGCAAAAGACGCCCAGGATAAATATAAAACGGCTAAAGAAACCGGAGAACGCGTAGCGGATATAGTCTCAGACCCAAAGAATATTTTTAAACATACCGAACTCGTACAGATTTCCGACTTTAAGCATGATGGGAAACCCGCCTATAGTATTGCTTTCCCTTTACGTTTGATTTCAACGCAAGATGATTGGCTTAAAGGTTATTTAACAAAGCTGGTTAATCAACACGGTTACGATATTAACGGTAGAAAAATAAAATTGCCGCAAACGGCCGCGATTGAACAAGACAATAATGCGCCAATGCCTAATATTTTACCGCCTATGGCATCAGCTGCAACACCGAATCCCATGGATCGCCCATCTTGGTATTATGCTCCGGCAGAATGTAAGAACGGTCTTTTTTACCTAAAAACCGATCAACCAACGATTAAATTTGATATGGGCAGTTGGCGCGGGACAATTTTGATCAGTATTTTTGATAGCCTCATCGCAGAAAAAACAAAGTTAGACGCGCAAAAATTTAAACGTGATCTTGTCACGCCTTAATTACCATTGCACCGTCCTTGATATCCAACTTTATTTTTTGGCCATCGCGAATCTCACCCGCCAAAATTTTTTGCGCCAATGGATTTTGCAATTCACGCTGAATCACGCGTTTGAGCGGCCGTGCGCCGTAAGTCGGATCATAGCCATGATCGCCCAGCCATTCCTTCGCCGCAGGCGTCAGGTCTAATGTAATCTTACGATCCTCAAGCAATTTCGCCAAGCGCCCCAATTGAATATCGACGATACGCCCCATATCCGCCCGCGATAGGCGGCGGAAAAGCAGAATTTCATCAAGACGGTTGAGAAATTCCGGGCGGAAAGCCGCGCGGACCACCTGCATGACTTTTTCCTTCGCATCCGCACTGATTTCATCACCGCCGGCCTCACCGCGGCGATACAAACTTTCATCCGCCAGATATTCCGACCCCAAATTCGATGTCAAAATAATCATCGTGTTTTTGAAATCCACTGTGCGACCCTGGCCATCCGTCAAGCGACCATCATCCAGCACCTGCAATAAAACATTAAACACATCCGGATGCGCTTTTTCGACTTCATCAAATAAAATCACCTGGTAAGGGCGGCGGCGCACGGCCTCGGTCAGCGCTCCGCCTTCATCATAGCCGACATATCCCGGCGGCGCACCGATCAGGCGCGAGACGGAATGTTTTTCCATATATTCAGACATATCCATACGGATCATCGCCGTATCATCATCAAACAAAAACGCCGCAAGTGCTTTCGTCAGCTCAGTTTTTCCAACACCCGTTGGGCCCAAAAACAAAAACGAACCAATCGGACGATTAGGATCCTGCAATCCCGCGCGCGCGCGGCGGACGGCGTTGGAAATAGCGGCGATGGCTTCATGTTGGCCGACAACACGTTGTTCCAATGCCTCTTCCATGCGGAGTAATTTATCGCGCTCACCTTCCAGCATTTTATCAACCGGCACACCCGTCCAGCGGCTGACCACCGCCGCGATGTCAGTCGCACGCACTTCTTCATTCAGATTACGCGACTGCGTATCTGCCTCAGCCTCTTTCAATTGTTTTTCAAGCTCTGGAATAACACCATAAGTCAACTCGCCCGCACGCGTGAAATTCCCGCCGCGCTGCGCCTGCTCTAATTCCATCCGCGCGGATTCTAACTGTTCTTTTAATTTCTGCGCTGCATTCAATTGATCTTTTTCTGCCTGCCATACACTGGTCAATTTTGCGCTTTCATTTTCAATTTCGCCGAGTTCATCCGCCAAACGTTCCAAGCGCGCCGCCGAAGCCGTATCGGTTTCCTTTTTCAACGCTTCACGTTCAATTTTTAATTGAATAATTCGGCGATCCAATTCGTCAATTTCTTCAGGTTTACTATCCACTTCCATCCGCAAACGCGATGCCGCTTCATCAACCAAATCAATCGCTTTATCGGGCAAGAAACGATCGGTGATATAACGATTAGATAAAGTCGCCGCCGCTACAATCGCCGCATCCGTAATCCGCACGCCGTGATGCACTTCGTATTTTTCCTTGAGGCCGCGCAAAATGGAAATCGTATCTTCCACCGTCGGCTCATCGACAAACACCGGCTGAAACCGCCGTGCGAGCGCAGCATCTTTTTCAATATATTTCCGGTATTCATCCAACGTCGTCGCGCCGACGCAGCGCAGTTCGCCGCGCGCCAGCATGGGTTTCAACATATTCGACGCATCCATCGCGCCGTCCGCCTTGCCCGCGCCAACCAACGTGTGCAATTCGTCGATGAATAAAACAATTTCGCCCGCGGCGTTTTTGATTTCTTCTAAAACTGCTTTTAAACGTTCTTCAAACTCACCGCGATATTTCGCGCCGGCAATCAATGCGCCTAAATCCAATGATAATAAACGTTTGTTTTTCAAACTTTCCGGCACATCGCCGGAAATAATCCGGTTCGCGAGCCCTTCCACGATTGCGGTTTTCCCCACGCCCGGCTCGCCAATCAAAACCGGATTGTTTTTCGTGCGCCGTGCTAGCACCTGAATCGTGCGGCGGATTTCTTCATCACGCCCGATAACGGGATCGAGCTTGCCTTCAAATGCCGCAGCCGTCAGATCGCGCGCGTATTTTTTCAGTGCGTCGTATTGTTGTTCGGCATTTGCGCTATCCGCCTTGCGGCCTTTACGCGCAGCCTGAATAGCCTTGTTCAATTTCTGCGGTGTGATGGCAGCGAGGCGCATCGCCTCGGGCCAGCCGTCTTCCGTCGTCATCGCAAAGGCGAGCAGCACATGGTCCAGCGTTACAAAGTTATCGCGGTTTTTGTCCGCCAACTGTTCCGCCGCGTCGAAAATCCGTCCGGTCTCGGGTGACAATCGCAACTGCCCTGCGCCGCTGCCCTCTACTGCCGGAATTTTTTTCAACGCCTCATCTGTCGCGCGCAGTAAAATTGTTGGATCGCCGCCCGCATCGCGGATTAGGTTATTGGCAAAACCATCCTGGGCATCCAATAGCGCGCGCAACACATGCGCGGGCGCCAGCATCTGGTGTTTTTCCCGCATCGCCAGCGTCTGCGCCGCCGCCAGCACGCCGCGCAAAGCCTCAGTATAACGCTCGAAATTCATAGCCGAACCCCTTGTTTCATCATCATAATATGGGGGCTGACCAGCGCCGCCACAAGCCCCCGCATGGGCGGAATAAAAGTAAAGAATCTGTTTCTGTTGCTTTCGCAAATCGGCCAATGGTACAAGATTGGCATGAAATCATCTCACTTACTTCGTGCGGTTGCGGCAGGCCTGCTTTTGGGCGGATGCGCCAGCGCTTTAACGGAATCGCAGCCGCATGGGATTTTAAAAACGCCCGTACAAAACCAGGCCAAGGAAAAGCCCGCAAAAAACTTCCTCGGCACGCAAACCTACGTCAACGGCAACCAGGAGGATTTAGACGCTTTCAATCAAGGGGTTGATATTTCCGCCGACATGGGCATGAAGTACCTGCGGCTGGACGCGAAGTGGGAAAAACTTGAGGTTAATGGCGTTATCAATTCTGATGAAATGCATAAATATATTCAGCGCAAAAAATATATTGAATCGCGCGGCATGAAACCCATTTTTGTCATGACAACGTTTCATGGCCAGCACCTGGCGACTGGAAAATACGGTTTTCCATCCATCCCGGCGGACCAGACAGCTTACGCGCGTTTCGTCGCCGCCTTTGCCAAGGCCATGGGGCCGGACACGATGGTTGAATTGGGCAACGAAGTTAACCTGGGCGTTAAGGAACCGGAACAGGTCGGTTATTACGCCAACATGGTAAAGACGGTCAGCAAAGAATTGTCGGCACAGAATGTGAAAGCGATCACACTCGGCCCCGCTGTCAGCACCTGGCAGGATGGCAATCCGGACCATATATCTGCCTTGAACTTTATGCAGCTCGCAAAAGACCAAGGGGCGAAATTCGATCTTTATACCATCCATCTTTATAACGGCGTCGGTCGGCCGGAAGATCTGGTGCCGAAATTACTAGGGGCCAAGAAAATCGCCGGCGATGCCGGATTAGCTGTTACGGAAAGCGGTTGGTCGTCTGATGCAGGCCCGAATGGCGTGGGTGAAATTGAACAAAGCCGCCGCGATCTCAAGCTTGTTGGGCTTGTTCACGATACGGGAGTAGTCAAATTTCAGATTGTTTATGAAGCCTTGGAACATACGCCAAACTGGTGCAATGATCGCAAAACCGGCAAACTTTTGCCTGGTTTGCCGGATCAAGGTTTTGTTCATTTAATTCCAAGTGAACAGCATTTCGGCCTGGCGCGTCAGCCCGCTGATTTAAAAAGTCCTGTTCAATTAAAACCCGCTGGCGAAGCGATTAAAAAATATATTTTCAGCCCTTAATCAGGCGCGCAAAATCCCTAACATCTGCCGCGTATAATTTTGCAACAACTCCATCGCCGGCCCCATGCGCAGCCAGGTTTTAATCGCAATCACATTCGCCATCAAATGCGCGGATAAAAATTCGGCGTTATGCGCCTTCGTAATCTCGCCCATTTCCTGGCCACGCGTGACGGCGGCCGTAAATTGTTCGCGCGAAAACTTCATCATTTGTTTAGCGAGCTTCGCGGCCTCCGGTACCTGGCTCACCAAATCGCCTGCTGCGTGCAGCATAATACAACCGCGTGCGTTTTCATCCGGGTTACTGTAACAGGCGATCAAGTTTGCAAAATGCTGTTCAATCGCCGCCATTGGATGTTCCGCAGCAGCCAGCGCGATCATTTTCGGCTTCACGATATTTTCGTAATAAGCTTCCAGCGCCGCCGTCAGCAGCGCATTTTTATCGCCAAACGAATGATACAAGGACGCAACCGGAACCGACAATTCATTCGCCACATCGCGCATACAGGTTTTTTCATAACCCCGCTGGCCGAACATCGCGGTCGCCTTCGCCAACGCGTCATCTTTACAGAAACTGAGTTTACGTCCCATCGCCTAATCATACCCTAGAATCGATCCACCAGCACATGACGCGATGGATCGTATTGTTTCACAATGATATGATTTAGGCCATATTGAACCATTGTTCAAGTATATTCAAATAAATCATTATATTTCAATTACTTGGCAGGCTCCAAAAGTACCAAAAATTCATCTTCCGTTAAAATCCGCACTTCTAGCTCACGTGCTTTTTTCAGTTTACTCCCCGCATCCTTACCCGCCACGACGTAATCGGTTTTTGCCGAAACACTGCTTGAAACTTTCGCGCCCGCGCGCTCGGCCATCGCCTTTGCCGCGTCGCGCGACAATTTTTCCAATGTGCCAGTAAAGACAATAGACTTACCGGACAACGCGCCATTGGTTTGAGCAATCACTTCCGGTTGAATTTGAATCGCCGCCGTCAGCGCATGCAAAACTTTCTGATTATGCGGCTCGACAAAAAACGCGAGCAAGTCTTTTGCCATGCTCGCGCCAATGCCATCCATTGCCGTCAACTCGACTTCGGCTTCATCGGATTGCAGCGCGGCGGATAAGTTCTCCCACGTCGTGAAATGCCGCGCGAGCAACTTGGCCGTCGTCTCCCCAATCTGGCGGATGCCGAGCGCATAAATAAGTCGCGCCATCGGCATCACGCGCGCACGGTCGATCGCAGATAATAAATTACCGACCGATTTTTCTTTCCAACCTTCGCGCGTTTTTAACTCCTCGGCATATTTTTCCAAATCAAAAATATCCGCCGGCGTTTTCACCCAACCGAGGTCATAAAATTCCGCCAGCGTCCGTTCGCCCAATCCCGCGATATCCGCCGCGCCGCGCGAGACGAAATGCCGCAAATGTTCTAATGCCTGTGCTGGACAGGCCAAACCGTTCGTGCAGCGCCGCACCGCTTCGCCGTCCGGCCGGACGGCGATCGCGCCGCAAATAGGGCACACATCCGGAAAAACGAATTCCGCGCGCGCCACATGCCCGCCGTCGTCCTGAAAACTTAGAATTTGCGGAATGACATCGCCCGCGCGTTGCACCCATACCATATCCCCCGCGCGCACGTCCTTGCGCCGGATTTCATCTTCGTTATGCAACGTCGCGCGCGACACCATCACGCCGCCGACATTAATCGGTTCTAATTCCGCCACGGGCGTTAACGCACCTGTGCGACCAACCTGAATGTTAATCGCGTTCAATCGCGTCAGCGCGCGTTCCGCCGGAAATTTATGCGCAATCGCCCAACGCGGCGCGCGCGCGACGAAACCCAATTGCTGTTGCAACGCGAGATCATTTACTTTGTAAACCACGCCGTCGATATCGAATGGTAGGTCGGCGCGTCCAGCTAATAACTTTTGATAAAAGACCAGCAGATCTTTTTCCGTCTCGCACAGCTGGGTCGGCGCATTCAATTCAAAACCAAAACTTTTCAACCTGGCCCGCGCATCCCATAACGTCGCCGCAATCGGCGCGGACATTTCACCCCACGTGTAAGCTGCAAATCGCAGTGGCCGCGCCGCCGTAATGCCTGGGTCCAGTTGCCGCATCGATCCCGCCGCGGCGTTGCGCGGATTGGCGAAAACCGCTTCGTCCGCCTCCGCGCGTTCTAGGTTTAATTTTTGAAATTCGTCTCGGTGCATGAAAATTTCACCGCGCACCTCCAGCACATCTGGCGGCGCACCGGATAATTTTTGCGGAATGTCTTTAATGGTTTGTGCATTCGCTGTGACATCTTCACCGACCATACCGTCACCGCGCGTCACCGCATGAATTAGAATACCTTTTTCATACCGCAGTGATAGCGACAAGCCATCCAGTTTTGGTTCCGCCACGCACGGGATCACGGCATCCTCCGGCAAATTCAAAAACCGCCGCATACGCTGGAGGAAATCAGCGACATCCTGATCATCAAACGCGTTGCCGAGCGACAACATGGGTACTGCATGCGCGATTTTTTTAAACCCCACGGCAGGCGCCGTGCCGACCTTATCCAGCGTCGCGTCAGCTGCATATTGCGGATATTCCTTTGCCAGCTTGTCATAACGGCGGCGCAGCAGATCATATTCCGCGTCTGAAATTTCCGGTGCGTCCTGCCCATGATACAGCGCATCATGCCGCACGATTTCGGCGGCCAATTCCTGCATCGTTTGCTGGATTTGTTTTATCATTCTGGGGACCATTCCATACGCCAATAAATATCTGTCACTTCAACAACCTGGAAACCATAACGTTCGTAAAGTTGCTTCGCGCGCAAATTGGCTTTTAAAGTTTGCAGGCGAACTTTTTTGTTGGCTATTCTGCCCTGATTAAGCGTCTCTTGGACAATATGGGAGCCAATTCCATGACCTTGAAATTCTGGCAATAAAAATAATTCTTTTAGCCATATATAATTATTGCGCTCTTCTAACCCGTAAACACCAACCTTTTGTTCGCCTTGCCAAACAATATACAGACCGCCTTCATCAAAAGCTTTATTAGCAAAATCATCTTGAAGATATTCCTCCCATCCAAACATTACCTCTATCGTAGAACGATAAGAAATATGGTGAACATGGATAAAGAAATCGCGATCGGATTCTGTAGCTGAAATATATTTTAAATCCATAATATTCATCCCGCTAGCATCCGCGCCGCAACGGCGCGCGCTTCGCCAGTGACTTCCGCACCGGACAACATCCGCGCGATTTCTTCCTGACGTTCGTTATCATTTAAAATATCTACTTGCGTGACTGTCTGCTTTGCCTTTTGCGATTTCATGACGCGCCAATGGTTGGCACCGCGCGCGGCAACCTGCGGCGCATGCGTAATTACAATGACCTGCGCATCCTTGGCAAGTTTTTGCAATCGCTCACCCACCGCCTCCGCCACCGCGCCGCCGATTCCGGTATCGACTTCGTCGAATACCAGCACCGGAATATTCTCAATCTTCGCCAGCACAACTTTGATCGCGAGCAACAACCGCGCCATCTCGCCGCCCGACGCGGTTTTATGCAGTGGTGCCAATGGCTGCCCTGGATTCATAGCCACCATAAAACGCACAGCATCCATGCCATTCGCACTCCACTGCGTTTCATTCAGCACGTCAACCGCGACAACAAAAGTCGCCTTTTCAAGCTTTAGCGGTGCCAATTCTTTTTGAATGGCTCTTGATAACTTATCTCCCGCTACGCTGCGCGAGACCGATAATTTTTCCGCCGCTGCTGTATATTTCTCCCTCGACAACACAACCTCTTTTTCGAGTCGCGTAATGAAATCGCCCTGATCCTCAATTAACATGAGCATCCGCGCAAATTCGCGGCGCCGGTCCGGCAATTCATCCGCCGTGCAATGATGCTTGCGTGCCAGCGCGCGCAGGGCAAATAATCGTGCTTCAGACTGTTCCAAAGACTGGTCATCATTATTGATTTGATTGGCAATATTTTGCGCAGCGCCTTGTGCGTTTGCCACCGCATCATAAAGCGCATCCAAAGTCGCGGATAAAGGTGATAAAATCGCGCCCGTTTTATCCAGCAATTTTTCCACTTGGCGCCGAACGTCCAGCAGGCTGGTTTCCATGACTCCGATGCCTTCGTCCGCGTAACGTAACACTTCAAACAATTTTTCCTGCTGCTGTAAAAACGTGCGGCGGTTTGCAAGTTTTTCTTCTTCGCCGACCTCGGGCGATAAATCTTCCAATTCCTGTACGGCCGCACGCAAAAAGGCTTCCTCTGCCTGCGCCTTGGCCGCAGCATCACGCAAATTTTCCAGCGCGGATGATTTATCGCGCCAATCAGTATAGGCCGCCGCCGTGCCGGACAATAATTTTTCATGCGCGGCAAAACGGTCGAGCAGTTCCAAATGCGTCGCGGGATCTAGCAGACCATGATTATCAAACTGCCCATGCACATCCACCAGCATGGGCGAAATGTCGCGCAGCAAGCCCACGCCAACAGGTTGGTCATTGATAAATGCTTTGGATTTCCCATCCGCGCCGACGACGCGACGGATAATTAATTCATCTTCTACCGTAATACCCTGTTCATCCAACTTTGCGCGCACCAGACTTTTTCTCGCCAGATCAAAACTCGCCGTCACACTGGCCTGCTGCGCGCCCGCGCGGACCAACCGTGCTTCGGACCGCGCGCCCAGCACCAGCGCCAGCGCATCGAGAATAATTGATTTTCCCGCGCCGGTTTCGCCCGTCATCACCGTCAGCCCGGGCGCAAGCGACAGGTCTAGCGCGGAAATTAAAACGACATCGCGGATAGATAGTTGGGTTAACACCGCATACCTACAAAATATGTTTCACCTGGCGGTGCAACCAGGAATCGCCGCCGTCATTGGTTGCAGGCGCATCACCGTCTTTCACCAACAGCGCATAGGCGCGGCGATACCATTCATTACCCGGGTAATTGTATCCCAACACAGCCGCGCTGCGTTTTGCTTCTTCGGTCAGACCAAGGGCCAAATAACTTTCCGTCATGCGCTCTAATGCCTCCGGCACCTGGCCGGTCGTCTGATAATTTTTCACGACAACTTGGTAACGATTAATCGCGCCCTGAAAAATTCCATGGCGCTGATAATAACGGCCGATATCCATTTCGTGTCCGGCCAATTGTCCCAGCGCCAAATCGATCTTCAACTGCGCGTCATGCGCGTATTCCGTATCAGGAAACCGCGTCACGACATCGCGCAAAGCTTCCAGTGCATAATCGGTTGTTTGCTGATCGCGCGTGATGTCCACGATTTGTTCGTAATAACACAGCGCGCGCAGATAATAGGCATAGTCCACCTGCTTGCTGCCCGGATTTTCCTGAATGAAATTTTCCAGCGCCTTTAAGGCCTCTTTGTAATTCATGCCTTGATAATAACTATAAGCCGCCATCAATTGCGCACGCAGGGCCCATTCGGAATAGGGATGCTGGCGGTCAACCTCGTCAAATTCCTTGGCCGCGCTGCCGTAATTATGGTCGTTAAATTTCGACATGCCGGAATTGTAAATTTCCTCAGCCGGACGCTCGACATAATCCTCGTCCTTTTTATCGCCTGAACAGGCGGCCAGGAACGGCAAAGTCAGTGCGGCGATAAGACAGATTTTGAGTAATTTCATGCTGTATTTATAGCACGAATTTACGCGACGGCTAGAGAATGGTCTGCCCCGATTTTTCCCAATCCGCCATAAATCCAGCCAAACCCTTATCCGTCAGCGGATGATTAAACAGCTGTTTTAATACCGCCGGCGGCATCGTCGCCACATCCGCGCCGATTTTCGCGCATTCCAGCATATGAACGGGATGGCGAATAGACGCCGCCAGAACCTGCGTATTCAATTCCGGATAATTTCGGTAAATCTGCACGATATCCGCGATCAGCGCCAAACCGTCCATGCTGACGTCATCTAACCGTCCAATAAACGGCGAAATAAACGTCGCCCCCGCCTTGGCCGCCAAGAGCGCCTGGTTCGCGGAAAAGCACAGCGTCACATTCGTCATAATTTTCTGGCCTGATAAAACCTTACACACACGCAAACCATCATAGGTCAGCGGTAATTTTACCGTCACATTACTCGCAATCTTGGCGAGCTTCTCGCCTTCCGTCAGCATCGTATCATAATCCATCGCCGCAACCTCGGCACTCACCGGACCCGGCACGACTTTGCAAATCTCCGCGATCAATTCAATAAACGACGCCCCGCCGGATTTCGCCACCAGCGACGGGTTGGTCGTCACGCCATCCAACAGGCCGGACGCGGCTAGTTCCTTAATTTCCTTGATGTCGGCGGTGTCGATAAAAAACTTCATGTTATCCTCGGGGTTGTTGCCAAACCCTTAGCGTCTTTGGCCAGAACTGTCATCCATTTTGTCTTGCCGCCCCGCAAAAATCGGATATAGTTTTCACCATTCAACACAGGCCAACCCAGGCGGACACATGAAAAATCTATTACTGGCAGGATTAATCGGCGGTTTGGTCGCCTTCGGCGCCATCAAATTATTTGAGCCGAAACCGGACACGAAACCCGCGCAAATTTCCGCTTTTGACACCGTCATCGCATCCCACACCCTGCGCTGCGCCTATGCGAGCTATGACCCATTTTTAATCGTCGGCGAGAATAAACAAATCAAAGGTATCTTCCACGACGTCATGGAAGAAGCCGGCAAACGCCTGAACATCAAAATCGTTTGGGCTGAAGAAGTCGGCTACGGCAATATCAATACCGGTTTTGAAACCGGCCGTTATGACGCCTTTTGCGCGGGTCTATGGCCAGCGGGAACACGCGCCGCGAATACGATTTTCTCGCGCCCCGTGATGTGGGATCCCATCGGCGTGTGGGCGCGCGCGGATGACACGCGTTTTGACGGCCACTTGGATCGTTTCAACGATCCAGCCAATAAAGTGTCCGTGATTGAAGGCGACGCCACAGCCGCGATGGCAGATGCACTATTCCCCAAAGCAGGCCGCGTGATGATGTCGCAAAACCAATCCATCGGCGAAGAAATTTCCCAAGTCACGAGCAGCAAAGCTGATGCGACCCTGGTGGATTACCTGACCGCCGATAATTTCATGAAAAAAACGCCCGGCAGTTTGAAAAATCTATCACCTGATCATCCCGCTTTGGTTTACCCGATGACAATCGGTTACAACCAACACGAAGATGCCCTTCGCGAAATGTTTGACGTCGTCCTATTCGATATGGAACGCGACGGCACTACCGAACGAATTGTAAAAACCTATCTGGGCGATAAATCCAACCTGCTTTATCATGAACAGAATAACTACGCGCCGTACTAGTTAATTAGTTGTAGGCAGGATGTGCCCTGCCTATATATTGATACGTAATGACGCGCGAAAGAATCCAAGTTTTACTCCCCCTGCCCGCAGGCGGGCCGTATGATTATCATGCGGCGGGCGCGGCTGTTGGTGATTACGTCACCGTACCTTTCGGCAAAATCACCGAACACGGCATCGTCTGGGCGAGCGGCGGTGCCAGCGATCTGCCCGATACAAAAATAAAAACCGTCACCGAAAAATTGGACATGCCGCCGATGACGGCTGCAATGCGGCAACTCGTCATCTGGCTCGCGGAATATACGCTGCAACCACTCGGCAGTATTTTGAATCTTGCCCTACCCGTCGGCGATGTTTTCAAACCGGCCAAAGGCAAACGCAAAGCATGGATTTTCGAACAACCCAATCCCGAACACGCGCCCGCGACGCTGTCACCCGCCCAAGAATCCGCGCGCGCCGCGATCACCGAAAGCCTCGGCACCTTTCAAACCTTCCTCCTCGATGGCGTCACCGGCTCCGGTAAAACTGAAGTTTATTTCGAAGCTACTGCGGACGTGTTACGCAAAGGCGGCCAAGCATTATTGCTCCTCCCCGAAATCGCCCTGACGCAACAAATGACCCAGCGTTTCGCCCAGCGTTTCGGCGCCCCCCCCGTCCTCTGGCACTCCCATCTCACCCCCGCGCAGCGCCGCGAAAACTGGCTGGCAGTTCAACGCGGCGAAGCCCGCGTGGTCATCGGCGCACGCAGCGCTTTGTTTTTACCCTTCCCCAAACTCGGCCTCATCATCGTCGATGAAGAACACGATGCGAGTTACAAACAAGACGACGGCGTAACCTATCACGCGCGCGACGTCGCCGTCATGCGCGCAAAACTGGAATCCGCGCCGTGCCTTTTGGTATCCGCCACGCCCAGCGTTGAAACCATGGTGAATTCCCAGCGCGGTAAATATACGCCGCTGCATCTGCCCGTACGTTTCGCCGGCGCGCGCATGCCGCATGTGCAATTGATCGATTTGCGCACTCACCGCCCGCCGCGCCAACAATGGCTGTCGCCGCCACTGCGCGAGGCCATCACCAAAAATCTGGCGAACGGCGAACAGACTTTATTATTCCTCAATCGCCGCGGCTACGCGCCGCTGATTTTATGCCGCGCCTGCGGCACGCGCGTGAATTGCAAAAATTGTTCGTCGTGGATGGTGTTGCACAAATCCGAAAATTGTTTGCGCTGCCACCATTGCGGCCGCAAAGAACCCGTGCCGAAAATTTGCAAAAGCTGCGGCGCCGAAGATAAATTCGCACCCTCCGGCCCCGGCGTGGAACGCGTGGCGGAAGAAGTCACCGCGCACTGGCCCGATGCACGCGCGGCCATCCTATCCTCCGATCACGAAAAAGAACTCGCCGAAAATTTACAAAAACTCGCGGACCACAAACTCGACATCGTTATCGGCACCCAATTGCTGGCCAAGGGCCACCACTTCCCCAACCTAACCCTCGTCGGTGTCGTCGATGGCGACTTGGGCCTTCAGGGCGCCGACCCCCGCGCATCCGAACGCACCTACCAACTCCTCCACCAGGTCTCCGGCCGAGCCGGCCGCGCCGAATTACCTGGCGAAGTTTTCATCCAATCGCACCAACCCGAACATCCCGTGCTGCAAGCCCTGCTACGCGGCGACCGCGACGGTTTCCTGCAAATGGAAATCGCCCAGCGCCAAGCCGCCGGCCTACCCCCCTTCGGCCGCCTCGCCGCCATCATCTTAGCCGCGTCAAAAGAAGACTGGCTGCATGAAATCTGCCGCGACTTCGCCCGCGCTGCACCGCAAATCGAAGGCATCCGCATCCTTGGCCCCGCGCCCGCGATGCTCAGCAAAATTCGCGGCCAATACCGCATGCGTTTCCTCGTCATGACGCCGCCCAATGTGAAACTCCAACCCATCTTGCGCGATTGGTTGAAACATTTACCCAAAACCCGCGCGCTTCGCGTGCAAGTCGATATTGATCCCCAACAATTTTCCTGAGATAGGTAAATCATGACTCCGGCTGAACGCGCCCTGCGCAATTTCCCACCCCTTCGCAGCACCTTGGCCGAACGCATCTTACGCGTCGCCGTCTTTTTCCTCATCCAAATTATAACCTGGGGCGTTATTTTCTGGGCGGGCGTCTTCACGCTCCTCGCCGCGTTCATGAACGGCGATCCGGATTATGTTTGGGCGTTCTTATTAATCGTCGGTGGTTTTGAAATTTTAACGCTGCGTATTTTATTACGGCGGAATATTTTAATTTTATCCGGATTGATTTTGTTCGGCAGCGGGATTTATTTGCTGCATCACGACGCCCGCCAATATACCGAACGGACCTGTAATTTCATCAAACAGTCTACCTGCCAGGAAATGGGCGACGGTTTTATCTGCCGCCGCGAAACCGAAACCGGCGTTTGGGAACGCACCATCACCCGCGACGATATCACCACCTGCAATAAATTGGATGAATTATAATTTGCTTATCGAGCGCGGAAAAACTATATAGATGCCATGTCGAATCTCACCTCCATCACCAACGAAAAAGTCTCCGTCCCCGCCATCCGCGCGCGAAAAGTGAAAATGGGTTCTGCGCCCATCACCTGCCTGACCGCCTATTCCAAACCGATGGCGCAATTGCTGGACCCGCATGTGGATGTGATCCTGGTCGGCGACAGTCTGGGCATGGTGCTCTATGGTTTTGAATCGACACAGCCCGTCACACTCGAGATGATGATCGATCACGGCGCGGCGGTCGTGCGCGGCGCGCAGCGTGCGCTCGTCGTTGTCGATATGCCCTTCGGCACCTATAAATTATCGCCCGCGCAGGCTTATCAAAACGCCGCGCGCATTATGGCGGAAACGGGCTGCGCCGCGGTAAAACTCGAAGGCGGCACGGAGATGGCGGATACGGTTGCCTTCCTCACGCGCCGCGGCATTCCCGTGATGGCACATATCGGCCTGTTGCCGCAAAGCGTTTCCACATCGGGCGGTTACCGCGCCCACGGCCGCGATGAAGCCGAGGCACATTACCTCGTGCAATCTGCGCGCAAACTCCAAGACGCCGGCGCCTTCGCCATCGTGATTGAAAGCGTCGTCGAACCACTCTCCGCGCGCATCACGCAAGAATTAGAAATACCCACCATCGGCATCGGCGCCTCCCCTGCTTGCGACGGACAGATTTTAGTCACCGACGACATGCTGGGATTATTCCAGGATTTCAAACCCAAATTCGTGCGGCAGTTCGCGCAACTAGGTGAACAAATCACCACCGCAATTCAGGATTATACCAAGGCTGTACGACAGCATGAATTCCCTGCCCCCGAACATTGTTTTGGCGTGAAACCGCTGGCAACCATCGCGCCGCCGACGCAAAATAATACGCCGCTTGCAAAAACCAAAGCGCAAACAAAACGCAAATAAAAACCCCAGCAAAAGCTGGGGTCTTAATTGCCTTTATAACAATTTATTTGCTAGCTTTTTCCACCGGTTTCTCAGCCGTCTTCTTAACCGACTTTTTCACTTCACCCAGCGCATCCGATACGCGCGTACGGATCAGGTCCGCCGCTTCGGCATTGGATTTATGCAGCATGTCCGTCAACTCATTCATATTGCCCAGCGCCTGTTCATAGGCCGCGCGCAGCATTTCAACCTGCTTGCTCATGCGCTCATTCGGCTCCGTCGTCGTTGCCATATCGCGCAGCGTGCGCGTGCTTTCTTCAACGGTCTGGCGGAAAATTTCCAATTGGCGGCGCATGACGGCCTGAATGCCTTCAATCGCTAGGCGGTTAGCCGCCGTGAATGCCTCAACATTTTTGCGCTGCGCCGTAATCATCATCTCCACATCCACGGAAGGCACGCGAAACTGCGTCATTGCTTTGACGAATTCGTTTTCAAAGAATGGGAAGTTTGGTGTATTGGACATGGCGGCCTCTTTCTGTGGCTGGTGGATTTCTTACCCCAATATAGCATGCAAGTTTTTAAAAGTATATGACACTAAAAACGCATAAATTGCTGCACTGCAACATCAAGGCGCCCGAGGTCACGGTCGATCGCCGCCATGAGTTTCGATTGCCCGGACGTGTCATCCGCCAACCAAATTTTCATCCAACGCAGCGCGGCCAGCGTCAGCACGGTCGGCGCAACAGGCGCTGCGAGTTTCGGCACAGACAATTCCAAAACCAACAATTGCCAGCGTATCGCATCATGCAGTGCCACCAGATATGGTTTCGCCGATTGCCAATTTATATCCTGCGCTGCCAATGGCGAACGCAAACCCGCATCATCCAAACTTTCAAACAACCGCAACATCGCATCGAGTAATCTCTCACGCGGCACTTCATCCACCATATCTGGCGACGTAGCCCCCGCCCATTCGCGCAAAACATGATTATAAATTTCTAATGCGTTTTTAACTTTCTTGTCGCGCGGCGCCGTTTTTCTCGCCTCTCGCCTCTCGCTTCTCGCTTCTTTCTTACGCATCCGACAATTCTTTGGACCGTTTTACGCAAGCCGCAACGCCTTCCGCCACCAGATTTTCAAACGCTGCGTCCACATCCCATGCCTGCAATGCCGCCGCCGTGGTGCCGCCCTTGCTCGTCACATTTTCCCGCATCTGCGCGATCGAAACATCCGGCTGTGCCTCCGCCATCGCGCCTGTACCAATTAACGTCTGACGCACCAGGCGCATCGCCTGTTCCGCCGTCAGGCCATGCTGAATACCCGCCTTCGCCATCTGTTCCGCAAAGTAAAAAAACAATCCCGCGCCCGTGGCATTCATCGCGATGATGCTATCCATCAAATCTTCATCATCGATCCAGAAAAAATCCCCGGTCGCCTTTAACAGATTATCAATTTTGGAACGCATCGCAGGTACCAGGGCTTTTTGCGCCACCGCCACCGTCATGCCTTTCCCAATCATCACAGGCGTATTCGGCATCGCGCGGATAATGGTATTGCCCGGCAGATAACGCGAATAATAACTGCACCGCAAACCTGCCGCGATCGTCAGCACGTGCCAGTCAGGCTTCAAACGCGGCGCCAAATCCATCAAGGCCTCTGTCATATTCTGCGGCTTCACCGCCAGCACGACGAGGTCGACGTTCAAATCCGGCGGTAGATCCTCAATATTTAAATACAGATCGATCGCATAAGCCTCCGCGCCAAAGCGCCGCCGCAATTCCTGCACCGCATGATCCACCACCACCGCGCGCGTAATCATGTTGCGCCCCAGCCACGCCATCAGCATAGCAGAGCCCATATTCCCGCAACCGATGAGGAGGATGTTCATACCGTTAGCATAAGAGGCAAGATACAAGAAGCAAGGGGCAAGATATCCGCTCTTGCATCTTGTCTCTTGCTTCTTACAATCTAATTAAGCCCGTCCATTCGTATGAATCAACGCCGCGCCAATCGCATCATCCGGCGAACGGTTACCCCACAGCACAAACTGAAACGCCGGATAAAACCGATCGCATTCCGCCGCGGCGATACCCATGACATCTTCAATCTGCTGCGCGTTCGCCTGATCGCCCGAGCGCATCAATAGATTATGCCGGAACATCGGCGTCTGCTCATCCGTATTCAAATCAAAATGGCCGAGCCACAAACGCTCATTAATCATCGAGAGCAGCGCATGCACATCCGTACGCTTTGTCGCGTTCGCCACGCGGAAATCAAACTGGCAGCAAAACTGCAGCGCCGATAATTTTTCCTGCCAGACGAAATACATGTGATACGTCGCCCAGGCGCCTTGCACCTGAACCAACATTTCCGTCTCCGACAGGCGTTCATTCGCCCAGCGTTTTTGCGTCGCGATCAATTCCACCAGCGTCAGCGGATCGTGCGCGCCGGGATCAAACAGGTCTTTCTTAACAAACGTCATGGTGCCAGATTGCACAGGCAGCCTGCGTCGCGCAAGAAATATTTTTATCCATTACTTGCGTCCGTGTGTGGGTTTTTTACTTGCGCTTTTATTTAGGTTTTTACTCGCCTTGGAAGCCGCAGATTTGCTAGTTTTAGTTCCTGTCTTTGCTTTCCCTGATTCCAGCGTGTTAACACGCGCCAAGAGCGCCTCATATTCCGCCCGGCTCACGTATGCATCCCCCATAACCCGCTGCACCGCCTGCTGGATCAACATTTTCATATCCCCGCCCGCGCCCGACAGGATATGAAACCCCGCGCCCAAAATATCTTCACCAATCCCGCGGATTTTTTGTTTGTTGATGGTCATACGCTTCCTCTTCGTTGTCTAATCTCTATACTTGAGCATACAGTTATCGTAAAGACAGGCCCATGCTCACCTATCCCGATATCGATCCTGTCGCCCTTCACCTCGGCCCGCTCTCCATCCGTTGGTATGCACTCGCCTATATTGCTGGGCTATTGCTCGGTTGGGCCTATGCGACCTATTGGGCGAATAAAAACCGGTGGCGCCCGAACGCGGCGGATTTTGAAAACTTTCTCACCTGGGCGATTTTCGGCGTCGTGCTGGGCGGGCGGCTGGGTTATGTGCTGTTTTATCAACCCGGTTATTACTTCACGCATCCGCTGGAAATTTTGATGGTCTGGCATGGCGGCATGTCCTTCCACGGCGGCGCGCTGGGCGTTATCGCGGCCGTCATCGCCTTTGCTTGGCGCAATAAAATCAATGCCCTCGCGCTCGGCGATGTTGTCGCGGCCGCCGCGCCGATCGGATTATTTTTCGGCCGCATCGCGAATTTCATCAACGGTGAATTATGGGGCCGCGTCGCAGATCCCAACACCGTGCCATGGGCCATGGTCTTCCCCCACGGCGGTCCCGAACCGCGCCACCCGAGCCAGCTGTACCAAGCCGGCATGGAAGGCCTGATCCTCTTCCTCCTCCTCTACCTACTACTACGCTCCGAAAAACTCCGCGCCCGCCACGGTTTTGTCGGCGGCGCGTTTTTGGTCGGCTACGGCTGCGCCCGCATCGTGGGCGAGTTCTTCCGCGAACCGGATGCTTTCCTTGGCTTTATCGGGCCTTTCACGATGGGTCAAATCCTATCCGCGCCGATGATTTTGGTCGGCATTTATCTGATGGTGCGCACAAAAAAACCACAATAAATTCACCCTCTCCCCCCTGGGGAGAGGGACGGCGGCGCAGCCGCCAGGGAGAGGGGCAGTCATGAAAAACATTCTATTCCTCCACGGCTTAGGTTCAACGTCGTCAGCGTTTGATGACATCAAAAATTTCGATCAACTAAAAAACTTTAACATCATCACACACGATTACGCCGGACATAACCGCCGCCCGAATGATACCTATTCCGATCACCCCCTCAGTCAAGCTGCGAATGAATGTGTTAACACAATACAACATCTAAATGAATCTATCATTTTAGCGGGTCACAGCATGGGCAACGCCATTGCCATACTGATCTTACAAAAAGCACCAGAAAAAATCGCCGGCCTTGTTTCTCTCGAAGGCAATTTGATGCGCGAGAATTGCGGCCTCGTCAGCCGCAATTTGGTAAACGCGAAAAACACGGATGAATTAGAAAAAATCAAACACGATCTAATCGAAAAATTCAAAACCTCCCCACTGCCAGGCTGGCGCGAATGGGCCAAAGATCTCGCCACCATGCCCGTGCAAACCCTGCAAGATTACGCGCGCGAATTAGTCGCCCTATCCGACTCCGGCGAGCTATTAAAAACCTTCCAAAATTTCTCCGGCCCGAAATGTTATCTTTACAGCGACGGTTACGTCGGCAGCACGATGGTCGATAAACTCATCGGCATCCCCGCCCATCACATTCCAAATTCCGGCCATTTTTTAATGCAAGATCAACCTGAACTTTGCGCGCGTTATATTCGCGATGTTTACGATGCAGCATAACTTTGACTCCCCCTCTCCCGGCGCTCCGCGCCACCCTCTCCCCAAAGGGGAGAGGGGAATGATTGCTTTCGCGGAAAACACTTTCATCCCCCTGGATGAATATATCGCCCAATGCAACACGCATTATTACGGCGCGCGTGACAGCATCGGCGGCATTGGCGATTTCATCACCGCACCCGAAATCACGCAAATGTTTGGCGAAGTCCTCGGCGCCTGGGTGATTTCGCGTTGGGTGCAAATGGGGCGACCAACCCCTTTCCAACTCATCGAACTCGGTCCCGGCAAGGGCACCTTGATGGCGGACGTCCTGCGCGTGCTGCGGCAACATCCGGATATCTACGCCGCCGTGCATATTCACCTCGTCGAAACCTCGCCCAAACTCCGCGCCGCGCAAAAGCAATCTCTGCGCGAATTTATGCCGCCGGTGATGTGGCACGACGACATCAAACATATTCCCACCGCACCCTTCATCCTCCTCGCCAACGAATTTTTTGATGCCCTGCCGATTAGGCAATTTGTTTATACGATGGCCGGTTGGCAAGAACGCGGCGTGAGGTTGCAAAACGAAAAACTCACCTGGGCCTCGCGCGAAATTCCAGAATCCGAACCCCCGCCCCTGCCGCGTCATCTTCCCACGCCCGTCCCGGGCAATATGATCGAAACCTGTCCCGCCATGACGACGGTGTTACAAACCCTCGCCGCGCGGATGGAACAACATCCCGCCTCCGCCCTCATCATTGATTACGGTTACGCGGTACAAAACTACGGCGACACCTTCCAAGCCGTCAGCCAGCATCAATACGCCGACCCGCTCGCACAGCCCGGCCACCAAGACCTCACCGCCCATGTCAACTTCGCCGAGATCGAACAATTCGGCGCCGCGCGCGGCTTGCAAACCGCCGGGCCGAAAGGCCAAGGCGAATTCCTGATCAACATCGGCCTGCAAGTCCGCGCCGAAAAACTGATCGCCCAAAGCCCCGCGCCCGAAGACAAACTCGAAGTCATCGAAGCCGCCTACCGATTGACCTCAAGCGACGAAATGGGCACCTTATTTAAAGTGATTTGTTTGTCATCACTGTACCTGCCACCGCCCGAAGGTTTTTAATGCGCCACCACGCCGCCATCATGGAAACAGACGACATCGCCCACGGTTTTTACGGCCGCTCGGGCGGCGTTTCGACGGGCATATTCACCTCCCTCAATTGCGGCCCCGGCAGCGATGACGCGCCGGATGCGATTTACGAAAATCGTGCGCGCGTGGTGAAAAATCTCAGCGGCGCGGAACATCCATTGATTACCCTCCACCAAGTCCACAGCCCCGACGTCGTCACCGTCACCGCGCCGTGGGAAGATCGCAACGGCCGCCCGCGCGCCGACGCGATGGTCACGCGCCTGCGCAATATCGCGCTCGGCATCCTTACCGCCGATTGCTGCCCCATCCTCCTTGCCGACCACGACACGGGCGTCATCGGCGCCGTTCACGCGGGCTGGCGCGGCGCGCTGGCAGGCGTGATCCCCAATACGATCAAAGCCATGCGCGACATCGGCGCCAAGGTCGCCAATATCCGCGCCGCCATCGGCCCCACCATTCAGCAATCGTCCTATGAAGTCGGCGCCGACGTGCGTGATGCTTTCACGAATGCGAATTCAGCAAACACAAAATTTTTTATTCCCTCTCCTTGTCATCCTCGGGGCGGCGAAGCCGAGCCCGGGGATCCACGATCACGCAATACGAATGTTTCAAGTTCTGGAGCAAACGGATTACCCAACCATGGATCCCCGGGCTCTGCCGCTACCGCGTCAGCCCCGAGGATGACAAGTGAGGGAAGTAAATATTTATTCGACCTTCCCGGGTTCGCTGCGCACCAACTTATGCAATCCAATGTGCAAATCTACGAAAACCTCGGCATGGATACCTATCCAGCCGCGAATGATTTTTTCTCTTACCGCCGCGGCACGCACGAGAACGACAACGCGCCCATCGGCGGCGGTAATTACGGCCGCCAGATTTCCGCGATTATTTTACGTTAAAATTCAGCGCCCAAACCGCGCGCGCGCCAATTGATCTGCCGCGGCAGCCGAAGTAATTTTCCGCTGCTCGGCAAAATTGAAAACTTCACGCAGCGTCTCACCGATACGATCCACTTGCGCGACAACGGCACCTTCATCCACCGCGCCCAAATATTCACAACCAACAAAAATCACGCCGCCCGCGTTCACGATATAATCCGGCCCGTATAAAATCCCGCGCGCGGCCAATGCCTCCGCATGACGTTCCTCCGCCAATTGATTATTCGCCGCGCCGATCACCATCCGCGCTTTCAACACCGGAATGGTTTCATCATTCAAAATCGCGCCCATCGCGCAAGGCGCGAACAAATCCACGGGCGCCGCGTATATATCATCCACCGCCGCCACCGCCGCATCAAAATCATCCCGGCACCGCGTCGTGGCATCATCATGCACATCACTCACCCACAATTTTGCGCCCGCATCATGCAACAAACGACAGAGTTCATAACCCACACTGCCCACGCCCTGCACCGCGACTTTCAAGCCGCGCAATTTGCCATCCACCGCAACCTCAATCGCGCGCAATACGCCGCGCGCCGTCAGCGGCGATGGATTCCCGCCTACACTTTTCCGCTGCGCCGCCGGCAAACCACACACAAACGGCGTCACGCCATGCATAATCCCCATATCGCTTTCGTGCGTATGCATATCTTCTGCGACCACATATTGACCGCCCAAACTTTGCACCGCCGCACCCATCGCCAGCATTAATTTCTTCCGCGCCTCACCCGCCATGGCACGCCCGTCCCCGATAATCACAGACTTCCCGCCGCCCAGCGCCAAACCGGCCATCGCATTTTTATAAGTCATCCCCCGCGACAGTCGCAGCGCATCCACCAGCGCCGCATCAAAATCCGCGTAACGGTGAAACCGGCAGCCGCCCAAACCCGGCCCCAGGCGCGTATTATGCACCGCGATGATCGCATCCAAACCGCTGTCCGCATCGCGGATATGAATGACTTTTTCATGGCCGTCCCAATCCGGCAAGTCCGGGCGCGAGAGTTCGGTGGTGAGCATAGTATATGATTAAAGTGACAAGCGATGAGTGACAAGTGACGAGGGTAAAATATTTCCTTATCCCTCATCACTTGTCACTTATCACTTTTACTTGCGCCGCAAGCCGCCGCAATGCTATACCACCCTCATCATGAAACTCCTCTCCTGCAATTCCAATCGCCCGCTCTCCGAAGCCATCGCGGGATATTTGAACCTGGAACTGACCAAGGCCAGCATCAAACGTTTCAACGACATGGAAATCTTCGTCGAGATTCAAGAAAACGTGCGCGGCAAGGATATTTTCATTATCCAATCTACCTCCTATCCCGCCAATGATAATTTAATGGAACTGCTCACGACGCTCGATGCCCTGCGCCGCGCATCGGCACGCCGCATCACCGCCGTCATTCCCTATTACGGTTATTCGCGCCAGGACCGCAAAACGGCTGCGCGTACGCCGATCACGGCGAAACTGGTCGCGAACCTGATTACCGTCGCAGGCGCGAACCGCGTTTTAACGCTGGACCTCCACGCCGGACAAATTCAGGGCTTTTTTGATATCCCTACAGACAACCTATATGCCCAACCGGTCCTGGTAAAAGACATTCTGGAAAATGTCGGCAACGAAAAATTACTGGTCGTATCGCCTGACGTCGGCGGCGTGGCGCGCGCGCGCGCTTTCGCCAAAAGCCTCGATTGCGAACTCGCGATCATCGACAAACGCCGCGAACGCGCGGGCGAAAGCGAAGTCATGAACATCATCGGCGACGTGAGCGGCCGCAAATGCGTGCTGGTGGACGATTTGGTCGATACCGGCGGCACACTATGCAATGCGGCAGTCGCCCTGATGAAGGCCGGAGCAACCTCCACGCATGCCTATATCACCCACGGCGTCCTGACCGGCGGCGCGGTGGAGCGCATTTCCGCATCCCCGCTCAAAGAACTCGTCATCACCGACACCATCGCCGCGACGGATGCCGTGAAACTTGCCCCCAACATTCGCCAGCTCACCATCGCGCCCTTGCTGGCCGAGGCCATCCTGCGCATCTCCGAAGACCGCAGCGTCAGCAGTTTATTTACGTAATTTTGCTTGCATATTCCGGCCGGATGCCGCTATCTTGCGCCATCCTTAACGCCTAAATTACCATGTCAAATTCATTTCCCTTTAGCGTCGAAGTCATGCCGCCGCGAATTAAAAGCAGCGGCGAGCGCCCCAATATAGAATCTGTCAAATCCATTTACCGCTACCTGACAACTGTCCGGCAATACGAACTATTGAAACCCGATTTCTTTAGCGTCACCTACCGCAGCGAACATGCCGACGACCGTTACACACCGGTCGAAGCCACCCGCCGGATTGCGCGTCACCTTCGCGAACGCGGATTTCGCGCCGTGCCGCACCTGACGGCGGTCGGCAAAAACGCCGATACACCCCTAATCGCGGCGGATGCCTATTGGTCGGATGCAATGCATGACATCTTGGTGCTGCGCGGAGACGAGCCAAAAGCCGGTAGCGAAAATACGCTCGTATATCATAATGCCTTGGCGTTAATGCAGACACTCGTTGCGCGGCGCACGGAAAAGGGCGGGAAATACGGTAACATATTCATTGCCGCCAATCCTGAAAACACCGGCATTGGCGATATCAAATATTTGAACGCCAAGCTTATCACTTCCCAACGCCATGCTGGACCCGCAGCGGCGATTACGCAAGTCTGCCTGGACGAAACGCAATTCGGCGAATTTTTGCAACGCAGTTTCGCCACAGGCATTTTACCAACCGAGATCGTTGCGGGGATATTGCCGATCCATTCAACAATTCAGCGGATTAAACATTTCACCCATACCATCGGCGTCAATTTTCCTGATGCGTTGGAGCGGGAATTAATGACGGGAGATCTCAACGGTTATGCCGACCGCGCGGCACATTTCCTTGAACGACAAATCACTGGCAGACAAGCCGCGAAGATCACAAAATTTCATATCTATTCCGCGAATAATCCCGGCTCCGCCGCGGCAAATAACCCAGGCTCCGCGACCGTCTTAGCCACCATGCTCGACGATAAAGCCGCGCCGGAAATCGCGCGATACCGGCAGAGAGCAAACCGTCTGGCCGCACCCCGGTAGATAAAATTTTACGAAACTCTTTTTCATTATTCAGGCGACCGCAATAAGCCGCCGTTACCATCAATCCACACGATTTAACTCTGGATTGATGGGAAATTGCAATGTCGGTCACAACACAGAAACCCGATCACCCTAAACACCCCGCGCCAAAATCCGGACATACCGGACATGACAAACATCCAGTCGAGCAAAATCCGCTAGACCCCGAAGATCATCCCAAAGCGGCTGCCGCGAAAACCGTGCCAAAGATGGAAGCGCCTGCTGATATCGCAAAGGCATCGGCTAATAAAACCGGACAAAAAGTGGTTCAACACTTAACCGAAAATCCGCACCGCGGCACTGCAGGCCGCGTGCCGGACTTTACGGAAGATATGGCGCTCCACATCGCCATCCGCGCCGCGCTTAAAATGCCTAATCCTTTGGCAGAACCCAAAGAGAAAATGGATTATCAAGCACAATTAAATGGTCCCGAAAACGCGCAGCTTTACGAAAAAACGGCTGAAAATTTGCTTATCATGGCAACGGACGATCCAGACCTGCGCCACCGCCAAGTCGCCCAAAAACTCCTCGAGAGCACCAAATTCGCCCAGACCAGCGGCCTGATGCTCGACCCCAAAACCGGTAAAATCGACCTCGAAGTCGTCAAACAACGCCTGACTTTCGACCGCATCGACGGCCCAGATAATTATGAGAAAGACAGATTATTGGACTACAGCAAATCGCCCCAACAGCCTGCCGCGCTTCCACCGGCGGAAAAACAAATTACCAAACCTAAACTCGGCGCCGCACCTGGTCAGTAATTTTTAATTTAAAAAAACCACGGTAGTTTCGCATCTCCCGAGGCTTTTTGCATGCCTTTTTCCTTGCCATTATGCGACCAATCCCCTATAAATCGCCCTCTGGCGCCCAAATCCCCCCTGGAGGTGGGCACAGAAAATAACCCGCCAACACAAGGATAAAACCATGGCACAAACATTCTCATTGTCCGCTACCCAGCGTGACAAAAGCGGCAAGGGGGCCGCAAGAGCAGCACGCCGCGCGGAGCAAGTTCCCACGGTGATCTACGGCGATAAAAAGCCGCCCCTTTCCATCAACCTTGAACTGCGCGAACTCCGCCGCCACCTGGCCGCGACGTTTTACACGCACATCTATACCCTCAAGGTCGGCAACGACACGCACAAGGTCATTCCGCGTGAAGTCCAATTCCACCCCGTCACGGAAAATCCGCTGCACGTTGATTTCCTCCGCGTCTCTGACACGACGAAAATCACGGCCTCCGTGCCGCTCGAAGTACTGGGTGCAGACAAATCACCGGGCATCAAGGCCGGCGGTTTGCTCAACATCATCTACCACGAACTCGAAGTGAAATGTTTCGCGAACCAAATTCCGGAACACATCACCGTGGATGTTTCCGCGCTGAACGTAGGCCAATCCATTCACATGGATGAGATCACTTTGCCGAAAGGCGTTGACGTCACGCTGGCCGATAAACACGCGACCATCATCACCATCGCAACGCCATCCGCGCTGCGTGCGAAAGATGAAGCGGATGACGCCGCGGCAGCCGCCGCAGCGGCAGGCCCGATTGAAGTCGTCGCAACCAAACAAAAAGCGCCAGAAGCTGCACCAGCAGGTAACGCCAAAGGCCCAGCCGTTAAACCGGCGAAAAAGTAAGACATGCCAGAAAAATGTTGGTTGGTGGTCGGTCTGGGCAATCCAGGCACGCGTTACGCGCAGAACCGCCACAACATCGGCTATATGGCGGCGGAAGCAATTTCCGCCGCCTATTCTTTTGATGGCTGGTCGAAAAAATTTCATGGTAAAGTATCCGAAGGCAAAATTCCCTTCTCCCTGCAGGGAGAAGGTCCGGCGAAGCCGGGGATGAGGGGGACGGGAGGCAGCTCAGAACTTTCAGATGCGGGGACAATGTCATGTCCCCCTCACCCACCCCTTCGGGGCACCCTCTCCCTGCAGGGAGAGGGGAAAGTTATATTGCTCCTCCCCGAAACCTACATGAACGAATCCGGCCGCGCCGTTCAAGGTGCCTGCACCTTCCACAAAATCGCACCGGAAAACGTCATCGTCCTGCACGATGAAATCGAACTCGCGCCAAGCAAAATCCGCATCAAACAAGGCGGCGGCCACGGCGGCCACAACGGCCTGAAATCCATCGACGCCGCCATCGGCCCCAACTATTGGCGCGTCCGCCTCGGCATCGGTCGCCCACCGCACCCGGAAATGGAGGTCGCGGATTTTGTCCTTTCCAACTTCAGTCCGGAAGAAAAAAAATGGCTCGCGCCATTCTTAAAGTCCGTCGCAGAACATTTTCCGCTGCTCTTGGAAAATCAGCCATCTGAATTGATGAACCGCGTGACATTGGATACAAAGTCATCGCAAACAACAGAAAGTAAATAAATGGGTTTCAATTGCGGCATCGTCGGCCTGCCCAATGTGGGCAAATCAACACTCTTCAACGCGCTGACGGCGACGCAGGCGGCGCAAGCGGCGAATTTTCCGTTCTGCACGATTGAGCCCAACGTCGGCCGCGTCGCCGTGCCGGATGAACGGCTCGATAAAATCGCCGCGATTATGCAGAGCGAAAAAATCATTCCGACACAACTCGAATTCGTCGACATCGCCGGCCTCGTGCGCGGCGCGTCGAAAGGCGAAGGCCTGGGCAACCAGTTTCTCGCCAACATCCGCGAATGCGATGCGATCTTTTACGTCCTGCGCTGCTTTGAAAACGGCGACATCACGCACGTGGAGGGCACCATCGATCCCCTGCGCGATGCCGACATCATCGAAACCGAATTAATGCTCGCGGATATGGAAAGCCTCGACAAACGCATGAACGCATTAGAGAAAAAAGCCAAAGGCGGCGACCCAGAAGCCAAAGCGCAAATTGAAATCATCGCCGAAGTGAAAAAAGCCCTCGACGCGGGCAAGCCCGCGCGCAGCGTGAAATTATCCGACGATCAAAAAATGCCATTCCAGCGTTTGCAATTGCTCACCGGCAAACCTGCCCTCTACATCTGCAACGTCTCCGAAGCCGACGCGGCCAGTGGCAACGACATGACGACCAAAGTCGCGGCGCGTGCAAAAGCAGAAGGCACACAATCCGTCATCATCTCCGCCGCGATCGAAAGCGAAGTCGCGCAATTATCCGCCGAAGAACAAACGGAATTCTTGTCGGACTTGGGATTAAAAGAAGCCGGCCTCAACAAAATCATCCGTGCCGGATATGAACTATTGGGCCTCATGACCTTCTTCACCGCCGGGCCCAAAGAAACCCGCGCCTGGACCGTTCGGCAGAGCGCCAAAGCGCCCGAGGCCGCAGGCGCCATCCACTCCGATTTCGAGCGCGGTTTCATCAAGGCTGAAACCATCGCCTACACCGACTTCATCGCCCTGGGCGGCGAAGCCAAAGCCCGCGACGCCGGCAAACTCCGCCAGGAAGGCAAAGAATACATCGTCCAAGACGGCGACGTGATGCACTTTAAGTTTAATGTGTAGCTAAAGGGCAGAGGGGCTGAAGAGGCCGCTGCCTTTTTCTCCTATGCTCTTCAGCCCCTCTGCTAATTTCTCTAAAATTATATCATAGCGTCATAAAACGGTCATACCGCCTTGATATGATAAAAGTATGGCTGATCCCATTGATCCTAATAACGACCCCATCACCGGCAAGCCCATCGGCGGCGCGGGCGCAGGGTCTGGCGCGGCGGCACAAGGCGCTTGGGCCCCGCCGCGCACCGTTCATTTTAAAGTAGAAAACGGCCCAGACGGCCAGCCCACTTCAAATCCCGGGGCGATCAAACTGATCCGCGGCCTTATTTTAGCCGTCGCACCTGAAAATAAAGGCAAGTCGCCCAATGACCTGCTTGCTGTAGGAAAAACCAACACCAGAGACGGCGTGATCGGTGGAGTGGCGGCGGGCGCATCCGAAGAACTGCTCCATACCAACGCTTTGGAATCCCTTTTAATCGGCGGCGTCGTTTCTCAAATAAGCCGGTTGGTGCGCGGTTCCGGTCATCATGATACGCCTGCCCCCTTCATCTTTTACACCGACTCCACAACAACCAGCGCCGACCCGATTGCTTCAACCCAAAAAATAGCCTGGACTGTTGAAATTAAAAAAGACGGCACCCCCGGTTTCGTCCAGGGCACCGTCAATGACAAACATGTCTTCAGCCGCACTAAAGACAGCCCTGAATTGAACAGCCAGCAATTCCTCGACCTTATCAACCGCACACATACCTTGTCCGTCTCGACGGCCCCCGGATTGGAATCCGAAACAGTCGACCACTTTATCACCAAAGATCTGGAATCCGCGGATTACGTCGCTCCCGTTGCAAGTGCATCGACGCAGAATACCGGTGCAGCTCCCAACGCGGCCGCATTCACCTTCGCGCCTCCGGCACCCGGAACAGGCACGCAAGGCCCAGCGGCAGGAACGCACGACCCCAATCATCATGATCACACCGGCCAACATGCGGGCGCAGTTGAAGGCCAGGCAGCGGGAACGCCCGTGCCCAACACCACGCCGATGTTTAAAACCACGCCAACTAACCTGATCGACCCGGCTGATCCGCAAAAAACGGCCGCGAACCTGGCCCAGGCTGCGAGTGTGCTGAACCTCTACACCGGCCCCACGCCAGCAGGCATCCCGGCGGATCTTCAAATCGCCCTTTATGAAAAAGACGCGAGCGGCAATGTACAAGCCGTCCCATTCCACACCGATCATCTAGGCAACGTCATTGCACCCAACGGCGCGGTGATGACGCCGCAGCAATTTATGGCTTTGGCGCAAAACGGCGGTGCCTTTGGCACAGGCACGATTCAACCAGGTGAAATCTCACTTATCAGCGGTAATAAAGATTTCCTCAATACACTCGCGCCAACACTTCCGACACAAGCCGGGAAAACGGTGACAGCGGAACCCTATCAAGCCGCAGGCACGACGCCGACGCAGCCGGGCAATGCGACACCTGGCGGCACGACACCGAACAACCCGTCAGGGGCACCCAATTTAAATTTAAATCCCAAATTGGAGTTTAATAAGCTTGCGGTAGACTTGACGCGAATGGCCGCCGATTATTGGGACTCGACCGATCCCAGCGGCAATCCGAAAAAGTTACAAGTGCAAAATGACGGCACGAGTAACGATCTGAGAAAAGTAGCCGCCGATATGGCTATTTGGGAGCAACTGAAAAAAGATCCCGAAGGCTTAAAAATCGCGCAAGCAATCGCAACCGAGGTCAATAAAAACAACTATGCCACCACGCCTGGGCACAGCCGCAACGATGCGGAGAACCCCTTCCATAATGGTCATGTTCTAGATTATTTACGCACCTATCTCAGTCACCTTGACGGCAACGCGCTTAACGCCTTAACGGATGCCGCCGACAAAGCGGATCAAGCGGGCAAGGCGCAATTCGCGGCCGGAGTTCCTTTCAAAATGGTGCCGCAATTTCAAGGCGACCAACATAACCTTGGCACCGGCAGCGGCCAGTCCGTTGACCTAGGCGGTGCCCCCCTTCCAAACGCGGGCCGCGCCGCACAGAACGTCGACATCATGCCCATGATCGCCCAGATCCGCCAATTCGCCGCAACATCCGAAGCGGGTCAAATGTTTGTCAAATTCGCCGTTCCACAATCCCAAGCTGGCTTAGGTACCCTGGAAAATATGCAGGAAAACCATTTTGCGCCCAAAAACATGACCCCGGCCGATCAAGCGACCTGGAGAAGCCTGACCACACAAATCAACACCCTGCATAAAGCCTATCCAGATTACATCACGCGCCTCGGCAAAGAATTGCGAGATCCATCTCCAGCGCCCGACACGGCAGTACCTCCAGGCACAGCCCCCGGCGTTCCAGGCGGCGCGGCAGGAGCAGGCGGTGCGGCACCCCATCATCATAAAGGCGCGGCAGGCGGCGGCAAAGCTCCGGCCGCGCATGGTACTATCCCTAAAGAAATAAGAGACGGCTTAACAACAAGCGCAACTCGCACCACGAAATTTGTCGCTGCAGTCGCCTATTCAGCGGTTAAAGTCGGCAGCACTGACGGTGAGCTGCTGGCGGATAAATACGAAGATTTCCTAGCGAACTTAAAAGCCGCTGGATTTGATGAGAACAGCAAATTATACAAAAAAATAAATGAATATAAAAATGCCTCGGCAGGCAAAGACCCCGTAACGATTGCCGGCAAACGTGAATTACTTGAAGCCGTTATCGCTGATTTGGGCAAAGATCCCGCTAAAGCGGAAGCTTTCAACCATGCGGTTAACCTCACAAATAATGATTTGGACGAATGGAATAAAACCAATGTTACCGGGACATATCCAAACTATGCGAAAGACGGCATCATCGGCCGCAACCAACCGCCTACGCAAGGTGTCGGCCCAGGATCAAGCATCGACATCCCGCCACAAAATATCGCCGCGGCCCAGACTTATATGGCGCAGCATAATATCAACATTCCGCCGCAAGACCTCCCCGCCCTGTCGCAAATGCTGCACGATGCATCCGGCAATTTGAATTTAAGCCCTAATAATATAGCGCAAGTGCAAACTTATCTCGCAAAAGAAGGCGTTAATGTTACAACCCAGGATATGCAAGCCATCGGCGGCGCCCTGCTAGGCATTAAACCACCCGCACCGCTCCCAAGTCCTCAAGCCCTAGAAATGGCGAAAAGAGCCGAAGATATCCTTTATTCTGAAGAAAGAAATTCAGCGGGCGTGCATTTCGGCAATTACAACTTTTTCGCCAAAGCGCAATTTACCGGTTTTGAACACAACGTTCATGAAATTGATCCCTCATTCGGTGCTGCTATTTACGAAGTTCAACGCGCCTACAGAGACGCCCGCACCAGCGGTCCCGGCTTTGACACAACCGTTATAGGCAGTGTGCGCGATCAAATGATTTCGAAACTGGCTCAAGCCGTCACTCCGGATAAAGTTGAAAGCCTGAAGAACGCAGAACAGCAATTCCACGACGATAATTTTAACTGGCATTATCAGCATACCTATAAACAACCCGCGCCGCCTGTGCCTGTCGGTGCTGGCGCTCCAGCCGGAAATACCGGCGGTACCGCTGCTCAGACTTATGGCTATACACCACAATAATATTCCCTATCGATAAGAAAGCTCCATCATGACAAGACGATCTTTCAGAAGACCTTCACCCCAAACGCAACAATTAATGCTAGCTATGGTCCTTCTCTTGTCAGGCGGTGGGATAGGAGCATTATTAACAAGGACTGCCCTGACAAAGTCAGCCGCACCTGCCACGCCAACCAAACCGGCTGTTCGGGCAAAAAATGATCTTACTTTCCTGAACCGAAGATATGCGGCCTTGCCTCTTGACGACTGGGGGATTGTGAGCGAAACGAGATTTAAAACCGCATCCGAAGCCAGTGGCGTCGAACTCGTTTTAGACACCGGCGAAAGCATTGGATTTCTGAAGGATAATGGCGGCACAAATTATTCCATTTCAACTGCGCCCAGTAATAAAAAATTCAGCCCCAAGGCAGAAACCATTCGGGGCGAAATTCAAGGCCTGGCCGCTTCTAAAAGTCCCGAGCCTCAATAAGGCTTGATAAAAATCCTTGCAATCTGCTTTGCCGCCTGCTAGGTAACATCATTCCCTGACAATTTGGTATGTTTTAGGGCGCTGGGTGGCTTCCTCCCGGCGGGCCGAAACCTATGTCAAAATACAGGCGCGTTAGCCTCCCCCTTGTGGGGAGGCACAAAAATTCAAACCGCGTTAGCGGTGCAGAATTTTTGGGTGGGGGTTGCGGAAAGTTATGCACTGACCCCCACCCAAAACTGCTGCGCAGTTTTGACCTCCCCACAAGGGGGAGGTTAATTCATTTGGTAATTAGGAATGGCAAGCATTGAACAAAAGATCGCCGAACTGATTATGCCCTCCCTCGCGGATCTGGGCTATGAACTCGTGCGCGTGCAAATGGGCGGCGGGAAAAACCGCCCGACCTTGCAAATCATGGCGGAGCCCAATAATGGCCGCCAGACAAATGTCGAGGATTGCACACTCATTTCACAGCAAGTCCGCGCTGCTCGATGTGCATGACACCGTCCCCGGCGCGTATGTTTTGGAAGTTTCCTCTCCCGGCATCGACCGCCCGCTCACGCGCGTGAAAGATTTTAAACAATGGTCCGGCCATGAAGCCATGCTGGAAACCCACGACCGCATCAACAATCGCGCACGCTTTCGCGGCATCTTCAAATTCGCCGAAGATCACATCACGCTTTCGCAAGACGGCCAGACTTACGACATTCCCTTCACCGCGATCCGCAAAGCGAAATTGGTTTTGACGGATGAATTGATTGCGG
>Ga0206808_1018_pt1 | contig 55313 bp, 49 predicted proteins | sample Alteio_BWOrgCont_58_FD_152899 | JGI IMG/M metagenome (GOLD analysis project Ga0206808, IMG submission 152899) | Enriched cells from forest soil in Barre Woods Harvard Forest LTER site, Petersham, Massachusetts, United States -... | ecosystem: Environmental > Terrestrial > Soil > Temperate forest >...
GCCCTGGAAAACTGAGGAACCCGTATGGCTATGGGCATATATCATACCCTGGCCTGCAACGAAGCAGATCAGTAAAATGCGTGCGCATAAAATATGATATTTGGATGTTTTCAAGCCAGTAAATGAGTTATTTATAATAACCGAACAAAACTAATCATTAAAAGTTTAACCAAGTTGCACAAATGTAACATTTGATAATTGCAATATGGTTGCTTTAATGCATTTGCACACTGATCATAGGTTATAGACGCTCGTTTCCGCGTTTCATTACAGGGGGGGGGGCAGAATTTTTATTTCTTAGGATGCTTCGCAGAGACTTAGTTTCACTGCTGTTAGTTTTGTACATTTCAGAATTCGTGGTTCTTGTAAAGGAAACCGAAGTAATTCTTGTCCCCGGAATCAAAAGTCTCCCCTAAGTTTAGGGGAGATTTACAGGGGTACAAAGGACAGGCTATTAATGTTAGCAATCTTATACTCCATGTCTTGCTCATACCAAACTTCATAGAACCAATTTCTTATTCGACTGTCCGCTACGTCTGGCTTAATTAGTCCGGGCTATTGCGGTAATGGATATTAATGCCAATATTTATTCGATGTTTCCGGATACCTGAACGGTGTACCTTATTTTGGAGGCAAATCAGGATGGATTAATCGACGCTTAATTAATGCATCGAATAGAGCGATTATCTTGAAGATTCGATGATACATACATCAGAAGAAGTTAAGACACTGTCACATGTTATCGCTGTTAAAGGCATGAAAGAAGCGGAGTATTTCCCCGTGGACAGAGAATTTTTGAATCCTTATCTAATTCGTATATCTCAATTAAATCCGGTCGAATTTATTTTTCACAATCTTGAACGAGTAAATCCAACCTATACTAATATACTTTTTCTTTGCTTACCAGAAGTGTGGGAAAACGTTGAGGTTGACGATCTGCTGTACATGATGAATAGCTTTTCAAATACATTTTCCTACTACACACTTATTCAATTTACTTACAAATATCTGGAGATAGATATACTTCAGTTGATAATTAAACAGGCTGAAAAGAGTGAAGTTTATGGAGCCGTAAGAGAGTACCTACAAAACCAATGGAATGTTATTATTAAATCCGAATACGAAAGAGTAGAATTAGAAGAAGGAGTAGAGCAAGAATACTTTCAGTACAACGCAAATCAATGGAATTATATTAAACAAAAGTTGTTATTAGATGAAAGGGTTAAACCAGCGCTAACGACTTACGATGGCCTGGAAGATTACATTTGGTCAATAGTTGAGTGATGGTCTGCCATAATCGTTGTTTCGAACGCTAACTAATCGACAAATATCGCTTGTTCCAATATTTCTGCGTTAGCGGATGGCGGGGACAGGTATTTTTACCTAAACGTCAGTCGCAGCATCTTTCGGACTTTCCCACTTTCGGACTAAACCAACTTTCCGGACTTTCCGGACTAAACCGTATCTTTACCGCACATGAAGCCCGCGGAAATCAATATAAAATTTAAGGCGCTGCAGGAGCGCATAGCAGAAGAATTTGATAACGAGAGACCGGATATCAAGGTACTGCTCTTCCTGATCGGTGTGCAGGAACTGGGCAAGGGGCCGAAGAAATTCAGCAAAAGGCAAAAAGAGGAATTGATGCATATTGCCACCTGCAAGCTGTTTAGCCTGATTGGCTTTTATGAGCTGGAAGGGCTGGACCAGGATGGCTGGCCGCACTGGAACCTGGTAAAACCTATCCCAAGTTATACGATCCTGGAACAGGAGATGCTGATGAAATCGCTGATTGTAAATTATTTTGAAGAGCTGTGGGCCGTTGACTAATTTAGGCAGATAAAATTTTGTCATGAAGAGATTATTTTCAATTGTATTGTTTTCATTGGCGGTCACTGCAGTGTTTGCCGGCGGACCGAAAAACCAATATGTACGTATCACCACCAGTTATGGACAGTGCATCATCCGTTTGTATAACCAAACGCCCAAACACCGCGACAATTTTATAAAGCTTGTTAAACAGGGGTTTTATAATGGCACCTTGTTTCACCGGGTGATACAGAACTTTATGATACAGGGCGGCGACCCTGATTCAAAAGACTCGGTAAAAGCAAAACCCGGCGCTGAATTGGGCAATGGGGATGTGGGCTATACCATTCCCGCCGAATTCCGCGACAGCCTGTTTCATAAACGCGGGGTGATTGCCGCCGCACGGGATGATAACCCGGCGAAGGCATCCAGCGGCTGCCAGTTTTATATTGTCGAGGGAAAGCGATTTAGCAACGGCAAATTAGACACGCTGGAGAACACCCGCTTAAAAGGGCATAAAATCCCGGAATGGCAAAGGGAATATTACCGTTCGGTGGGTGGAGTGCCGCATTTGGACCAGAATTATACCGTTTTTGGTGAGGTAGTGATGGGCATTGATATGGTCGACCGCATCGCCGCCGTAAAAACCGACGCCAGCGACCGGCCAAAGACGGATATATCCATGACAGTGGAATTATTGAGTAAGAAGGAGTGTAAGGAGTTGGACTCTTTAACAGGAATAATTCAGTAATTTCCTATTTCGGATTTTCGACTTGTGGATTTATTAAGACTTGGTATAGCTTCAAATTAAACATTCCGCATCGACAATCCGAATTCCGCAATCAATCAATGAAGATCATCACATATAACGTAAACGGTATCCGCTCGGCGATGAGCAAAAATTGGCTGGCCTGGCTGCAGGCCACTGATGCAGATGTTGTTTGCCTTCAGGAAATTAAGGCTACGCCCGATGTGCTAACCGACCTGGTATTGGTTGAGCAACTGGGATATGAACACTACTGGTACCCCGCCGAAAAAAAGGGGTATAGCGGAACGGCGATATTCACCAAAAAAACACCCAAACACGTCGAGTACGGCTGCGGGATCAGCGACTACGACCGGGAAGGCCGGAATATCCGGGCTGATTTTGACGAAGTATCGGTGATGAGCGTTTATTTTCCATCAGGGTCCAGCGGCGATGACCGGCAGGCATTTAAGTACCGGTTTTTAGATGAGTTTGGCAGGTACCTGGAATTGCTGCAATCGCAATGTCCAAAGTTGGTAGTATCCGGCGATTACAATATTTGCCACCGTCCCATCGATATTCATAACCCCAAATCAAACGCCAACTCGTCCGGGTTTTTGCCGGAGGAGCGGGAATGGATGGAAAATTTCATCAACTCCGGGTACATAGACACTTTCAGGCATGTGAACAAAGAACCGCATAACTATACCTGGTGGAGTTTCCGGGCAAACTCGCGCGCCAAGAATTTGGGCTGGCGTATTGATTATAACATGGCCACGCGTTGCCTGGAACCAAATATTAAAAGGGCCTCCATTCTACCCGAGGCGAGGCACTCCGATCATTGCCCGGTGTTGCTGGAACTGGAATTTACCCCCTAACCCCCTGAAGGGGGAACGATAATGGAATGCTTGGCTAACCTGACAAATCTGAATTATCAAAAGCAACTGGGCAGTTAGCAGTATTCCAAAACAGGCCGGACTTAAATAACCAAATAATTAACCCGAGTTCGATATAAATATTGAACTTTGCCCCATAGGGGCTACCCGTTTGTAGCAAATAGCAAAACAAAGCAATATTGCCCCGTCAGGGGCTACCCAATGAGCGAATAGTAAGTTCGTGAACAGACAAACACGAGCATGGATTCAGTTCTGCAAATCCAATAACCCAATACGACAGAGTTTTATAACATCGAACTCACGTTAATAAGGGCATACTCATTATGGAAAATAATATAACCGTCAATATCTATTATTCCGGGCACAATTTTTCCGCATTTGTACCATTGTTACCGGGCTGTGTTGCTACCGGCGCTACGCCGAAAGAAATAAATCAGCATATCAAAGAGGCTGTCGAACTGCACGTTAAAAGCAGTTTGGAAGATGGCGACGAAATTCCGCAAGTCTTTCGCCAGGCTTACGAGTTAGATTATCACTTTGATACTAAAGGCCTTTTGAATTACTATAAAGGAATATTCACAAAGACGGCGCTGGTATTAATTCAAAACAACTGCGCCATTACGCCTCAGGCACAAAAAAGCCGCGCAAGGCGCAGATTGAAAAATTAGAAAGCGCTTTTCACGAGCTTGGCCGGAAACTGATAGAAGTAAAATTGTTATTTGTACCGAAACGTCGGTCGCACCCTCTTCGGAACTTTACTGAATTCCCGACTTCTATATGACTGGAGTTATTTTCTACCGAAACGTCAGTCGCAGCGTCTTTCGGTCCCGATAGCTATCGGGATTCGGACTTCCCGACTTAACTACAACTTCACTTCACCCCAGCCTTCGCGGTAAGTGCGCCTTATAAACTGGTTGGCCGGCTCGTAGTTGGTTACCCGTTTGTTTTCGCCGTCCCATTTTAAACCCACATAGCGACCGCTGAACTTGTAGCCTTCCATGTTGCCGTAAACAGGATCGTTTCGTTTTATCTTTTCCTGGATATCGAAGCTGCGCAGCAACAGGTTACCCAATAATACGGTTTCCGTGAGCGGCCCGGCATAACCTTCAAAAGGCGAATCTACCTCCATTTTGCCGTACCCCGCGATGGCAGCATCCACCCATTGCCACCAATGGCCATCCATACCGCCCGGTACCCGGGCATATTTTTCGGGAATGCTTACATCTTTATTTAATGAAAGCGGCAAAAGCCTTGGGTGACTGCCACCCCAGCCGCAGGAAACTTTCCCTTTTGTTCCGATGAACAGGGTGCAGCCTTCGAAATCGTTTTCGCCGGGGAAATCGCCCAGCGCTTCGTTCATATTCACATCCGGGTCGAGTTCGGGCAGGCGGTCGGGCGTCATGCCCCCATCCATCCAGTGCAGCTCGAGCGGCTTGCCGTTTTTTAACGTAAAATCAAATTTAATATGACTGGAAACAGGCCCGCTTTCGGGGAAAATTCCCTCCTTAAAAATGCCGGTATAAACGGTGCTGGCACTCCCGGAAATCTCGGTCGGGTAGCCCAATCCAAGCAATTTGAACGGCGGCCCCATAATATGGCAGCCCATATCACCCAGGGCGCCGGTACCAAACTGCCACCAGCCGCGCCAATTAAAAGGCACCAGGTTGTCAATATAATCTACGTATTGTGCGGTTCCAAGCCACAGGTCCCATTTCAATTCGGATGGCACGGGTGGTTTTGTTGCCGGCCATGAAATGCCCTGCGGCCAAACAGGCCTGTCAGTCCAGCAGTAAACTTTTTCGATCTCGCCTATCAACCCGGCCTCAAACCATTCGCGCAGGGTGCGCATGCCATCGCAGGACGCGCCCTGGTCGCCCATCTGCGTAACTACCTTGTATTTTTTCGATGCCTCTGTTAATACCCTCGCTTCGTAAACATCATGCGTTAGCGGTTTTTGCAGGTATAAGTGTTTGTGCAGCTGCATGGCGCTCAGGCCAACGATGGCATGGTTATGGTCAGGGATAGCTACGGTAACCGCATCAAAATTTTTGCCTTCCTTATCAAACATTTCACGCCAGTCATGGTAAAATTTCGCTTTAGGGAACTGCTTGCGTCGTTCGGCGGCGGGGCGTTCGTCAACGTCGCACAGAAAGGCTATCTCGGCATTCTTTTTTGGCGCGGTAGCAAAATGGTGAATGTCGTTTTCGGCTTCGCCACCCGTGCCGACTGCGGCTATGTATAACTTATCGCTTGGCGCTGTATAACCTTTGCCCAAAACAAAGCGGGGTACGATATAAAAACCCGCCGCCGCTACCGCGCTTTTTTTAAGGAAATCGCCACGGCTGATGGTGCCTGTTTTTTGAGTTTCTTTCATGGCCTGCTGGTTATTTTAAGTGCAATGGACGTACGGCAACTTCTTTAAAAAACACCACATCATCGTCGCCATGGTTCTGCAAGCCGATATACCCATAGTTCGGCCGCAGCCCGCGAAAGGGTTCATAGTCAAATTTTCGTTCAGGAACCGGATCGCCCTCGGTAAAATCAGTAACCAATTCGCCATTTACATAAACAATGGTGCGCGGCCCGTCGAGGGTGATTTCCATCACGTTCCATTCAGGACCGGGACGGCCGGGCTTCGAATGCGGCTTGGTCAATGAGTAAAGGCCGCCTGTAATGTGGTATTCATCCTCGCCCGAGGTTTCCGGGTGATTGTCGATCTGCACTTCGTAGCCATAAAATACAGGCATCCACGCCTCCCGCGGCTCAATCGGTATGCGGATAAAAAAGCCGGAGTTGCTGTTGAACTTTTGCATTTTATAAACTACGCGGATAACGCAATCGCCGAATTTTTCCCTGGTCCAGTAGCACAGGCCCATACCACCATGGCTGGCTGTCAGCCCGTTTTCCACGTAACGCATGCCCGGACCAACCTGCTTCCACCCCTCAAGGTCCTTGCCGTTAAATAATTGCCGCCAGCCGCTGTCAACAAACGCTTGTTTTATAACAGTGTGCACTCTTTTGACTGCTTTGTCCTTTTTTAGCAGAAATGAGCTGCTGCAAAGTAGGAATGCGGGCATAGTAAGGAATAAACACAAAGCCCGGAAAGTGATTTTTCGGTTCATAATTGATTTTGTTAGGGATGAGTCCCGATAGCTATCGGGATGAGATGTGAAGCAAATCAGTTCTCAAACCGGTTAATATTGGCGATTAAAATTAACGTTATTTATCAAAATCCGCAATAAGATTTAACCCGGCGATTTTTTGAATGTAAGCGTGCCGGATATTTATATTGCAGCTGAATTTTATTGCCTGATGAAAAAAACTTTGTTGCTGACTGTATGCCTGGTTTGGAGCATTATTTCGGCTGTTTACAGTCGCCCGCTTATCGATTCGTTAACCAAAAAACGATTGTTTACCGCACTGAATGCCTTCCTCGTGGCCAAAGAAGGTCCAAATAAGGAAAATAAATTTGTTTTAAAGCAGGACTTATTGTCAATGTCGGCCCTGATCGACGAGATGAAGGGGATGGATAAAAATGTCAAACTTAAGGATAACAATTACTACCGCTCCTATCTCACTAATATCGTCGACTTAAACAAGAACAGCTTTTTGGTGCAGGTTTCCTATATCGGCATCAACGACAAAGCTGCCGTACTCCGGGCAAGCTTCAGGCTTATTGCCCGGAAACAGGATACCAGCTTTTACTTTTCTGCCCCCCTCGAACAAAATACGCTCGCCTGGAAAGCCAAAAAGATAGGCAACATCAACTTTCATTTCAAAGATACTTTGGATCTGAACGAAGCAAAGGCCTACCTGAAGTTTGTTGATTTTTGCGACAAGAAGCTGGATGTGAAGCCCGAGCCGATAGAATATTATGAGTGTGACAACTTTCCCGAGACGCTGCAAATTTTAGGCGTGGATTACAAATCTGATTATAACGGGATCAAATACGACGACATTACCTCGCACGAAAATAACGCAACACTCGAAATAAGCGGCGGCTATACCGCCGCCCAGCGTTTTGATCGTCACGATCTTTGGCACGACAGGCTGCATATGGTAATGCCGGTAGATAGTATAAACCGCCCTGTCGACGAAGGCTGCGCGTACCTGTATGGGGGCAGCTGGGGTAAAACCTGGCCCGAAGTGCTGGCTCTGTTTAAAAAATACGTCGCAGACCATCCCGATGCCGATTGGCTTAAATTATACGGGGAAAGCACGAACTTTTATACAGAAGGGCAGAAAACCTTTAAGGTGGACTATATACTTAATGCCCTTATTGTGCAAAAGATTGACAGGGAAAAGGGCTTTGCTCCTGTTAAAGCGCTTTTGAGCTGCGGGAAGCGCGAGCCCGGCGATGAGAATTATTTTAAGGTTTTGGAAAAGGTGTGCGGCATCACAAAGGCGAATTTTAATGATTCAATTCGGGGGTTGATAAAGCAGAATTGAGGTTAGCTATTTTGGCCACTTCGCATCATCCATCCTATTATCAAGCACCGCAACAATCGATATGGTGTTGGTTAAATACGTGTAAAATACCGACAGTTGTTTGCTCAAAACAGCCCGCCGGATTTTCTTATTACTTTCAATTAAAGGATATAGGTCGGGAATGTGGCAACAACGGCCTCAAAATCACTTAGCAAGTTATAAAGCTTGTTAACTTCCCTTTGAGTAAACTTGTAGAGTAAATAATCTCGTATTGTCCGTACATCCGCAAGCGATCTTTTTGAATATACTACTATAAGTAATTCATTATCTGCCATTTTTTAGCTGACTCCAAAATTCCGACGACGATAAAATTCTCCCATTTTCAATATCTTCCAGGCCTGTGTTGATATGCTGCTTTTGATATTCTGAAAGATCATCCCATGAAAAATTATCTGAATTTACGGCTCTTAATCCATCCAAAAGGGAAAGCATATTCACATCCGAAAGCTGGTCGATCCATGCTTTCAGATTTGATTTGGTTTCCTCTACTTCCGCTACTGACATAATCGATGACGTATAAGACAAATTTACTTATTCTTTTTCAAATAAAGCTAACGTTGACTATGCTTTAAAATAGTAGGTTTTTAACTTTTTTGTTTTGGTTGAAATCAGCCGCGACCCTTTCTATATAACAAAGGTTATTTTTAGCGAAACGTCAGTCGCGGCGTCTTTCGGACTTCCGGACTTTCGGACTTCCCCCTATAAATCTTAGTCCAAAGTTAATACCTTTGTAACCTCAAAAATTGGATAAGCATAATGTTTGAAAATTTATCAGATAAGCTCGACCGGGCGTTTAAAGTATTAAAAGGACAGGGATCGATCACGGAAATTAACGTGGCCGAAACCATGAAGGAGATCCGCAAGGCGCTGCTCGACGCCGACGTTAACTATAAAACCGCAAAAACATTTACCGACGAGGTTCGCCAAAAAGCCATTGGGCAGAATGTGCTAACAACAATTTCGCCCGGACAGTTGCTCACCAAGATCATGAGCGACGAGCTGACCGAGCTGATGGGCGGCAGCACGGCCGAATTGACTTTGACAGGTAGCCCGACGGTGATCCTGATAGCAGGTTTGAACGGCGCCGGTAAAACTACTTTTACCGGCAAGCTGGCCAATTATCTCAAGACTCAAAAAAATAAGAAGCCGCTCCTCGTGGCAGATGATATTTACCGCCCTGCGGCGATAGAACAGCTGCAGGTTTTGGGCGGCCAGATCGGTGTGCCTGTTTATGCCAACCTCGAATCGAAGGACCCGATTGCCATTGCCAGGGAGGGTATTGCGCTTGCAAAGCAGAACGGCAACAACGTAGTGATCATTGATACCGCCGGCCGCTTATCGATCGACGAGGCGATGATGCGCGAAATAGAGCAGGTAAAAGCTGCGGTTAACCCGCACGAAATACTGTTCGTAGTGGATGCGATGACCGGCCAGGATGCTGTTAACACAGCGAAAGTGTTTAACGACCGCCTCGACTTTACCGGCGTGGTATTAACCAAGCTGGACGGCGATACCCGCGGTGGCGCCGCGCTCTCCATCAAATCGGTGGTGAACAAGCCGATCAAATTTATCGGTACAGGTGAAAAGATGGAAGCGCTTGACGTATTCCACCCCGACCGTATGGCTTCGCGCATATTGGGCATGGGCGATGTTATATCGCTGGTTGAACGCGCACAGCAGCAGTTTGACGAAAAACAGGCCGCCGAGCTGCAAAAGAAGATCCGCAAAAATAAATTTGATTTCAACGACTTCTACAGCCAGATCCAGCAAATCAAAAAGATGGGTAATATGAAGGACCTGATGGGCATGATACCAGGTGTTGGGAAGATGATGAAGGATATTGACGTGGACGACAATGCCTTTAAATCCATTGAAGCCATCATACAGTCGATGACACCCTTTGAAAAGGAAAACCCTGATAATATCAATCAAAGCCGCCGTAATCGCATCGCCAAAGGATCGGGTAAACCACTTGTGGAAGTTAATCGCCTGATCAAACAGTTTGAGGATATGCGCAAGGTAATGAAGCAGATGAGCAACCCTGCGGCAATGGCCAATATGATGCGGAGAATGCCCAAGTAGTCGAAAGCCTGAAGTCTAAAGTCAAAAGCCGAACTTTATTCCACAATCTGAGGCTCCAATATCTTCCTTATAATTAAAGTTTAAAAGTTTAACACAGACAGAAGACAAAGAGCGGGGCAAGCTTCGAGATTCGCTGTGTTCTGTTTTTAAACTCCGGAGGAGTTCCCTGTTTATAGAAAAAATCAAGGAATAAAATAGGCTCCAGAGGAGCCCCCTCACTCAAATACTGCCGAAAAGTATGCCGCTGTGATCTTCGCGCATTCTTTGCGGTCCGTGCTTAAAATGAAATTTATTTGTCAACAGTTATTTCAGCCGAAACATCAGGCCCTTATTTTAGACTTATGTATAACTAAAGTTATTTTATACTGAAATGTCAGCCGCAGCGTCTTTCGGTCCCGATAGCCATTGGGATTCGGGCTTTACTGACTTTCGGACTTATTTTACACAAAGCTCAACCCGTTAAAGTTTTTGGTTAACACCTGGCTGTTGTTAACATCCAGCCATTTATCCAGCAGGGTAGCGTACACATCCCTGAAATCGACCTGGTATTTAAGGTCGCCGTTATCCAATTGCGTCAAATCAGGCGCATCGTTGTAGAAACCGGCTTTTTTCAGCTTACCGCCAAATATCAAAACATTATTGGCTGTTCCATGGTCGGTGCCGTTGCTGGCATTTTGCTCAACGCGGCGGCCAAATTCCGAGAAGGTCATCACGAGCGTATCGTCAAGCTTGCCGGTTTGTTTAAGGTCCTTTACAAACGCAGCCACGGCATCGCCATAAATTTTAAGCTGCCGGCCCTGTTGGTTCTGCTGACCGACATGGGTGTCAAAACCGCTCAGCGAAACATAGTAAACACGGGTTTGCAAACCCGAATTAATAAATTTCGAAACTGTTTTCAGCTGGTTGCCCAGTGGCGTAGTGGGGTATTGCGCGTTGACGTTATAGGTCTTTGATGTATTTTGGATATAATCTGCCGAAGAATAAGTCTCGATCATGGTCTTATACAAGTAACCCAGGTTGTCTTCGCTTAAGTTGGCGTCGTGGTCGTGTACCAGGTCCTTAAAGAATGGTTCCCGGGTAGTTTGGTACAATTTATTGGGGTCCTGTACGGCGATGCCCTTCATCTTTGCGCCCTTCATGGCCAGCGACAACGTATCATCCACTTCGATGGCGGTATAAGGTTTGCCGGCCTGGCAATTGGCATCGAGGTAGCGGCCTATCCAGCCGGTTGTCAAAAACTGGTTGGCATCGCTCCCGGTTTGCCATATATCCATCGAGCGGAAGTGCGACCTGTCGGGATTTGGATAGCCAACGGAATTGATAATGCTCATCCAGCCCTGGTCGTAAATTTCTTTTAAAGCCGAAAGGCTGGGGTTAAAACCCTGCATATCGTTCAGCTTAATAATATCGGTTTGGTTTACGGCAATCGTGTTACGCTTTTGGTAATAGATGTCGTTTCCGAAGGGGATAATGGTATTCAACCCGTCGTTACCGCCCGAAAGCTGTATGATCACCAGGTTTTTGTAGCCGTTGGTATCGCCTGCCGCGAACGCCTCAAAGGGCTTTAAAAAAGCCGGCACCATTAACACGCCGGATGCCAACGCGCTGTTCCTCAAAAAATGTCTTCTGTCCATATCGTTTGCCATTTATCATAGCGAAGGGTATGAAACCCATTGCTACCCCTTTAAATTTATACTTTATCCGGCAAGAATTTGCTCCTTGCTTCTATATAATCAACTTATTCTTGCCGAAATGTCGGTCGCAGCTCCTTCCCGACTTTCGGACTTCCCGACTTCCGGACTTTATCTACCGACAATCCAACCTAACACAACTGGTATTCAGGCGTCGAAACGATCTGTATCACCGTTGTCTTCATATCAGGAGCATTGTTCACCTCGTCTATTATCGTCCTGTTGAGTGGCGCCTCCAGCATAAACTCAGCTATTTGCTCCTTCGTCATATCCGTTGGGAGTTCTTTTAAAAACTTATCCCAGTCGGGCGTTGCCTGCACCCGTTTGATCACGTTTAGCTGTTGTTTGCGCTGCGAAGCCAAATAAGCCTCATCCTCCGGATCAGCCTTCCCGTTAAAGTCGATAAGTCCAGCGTTCAATATCGTCGACGGGATCTTCATCCGGTACATCAGCGTCGAGCTGTCTATCCAATTGCGCCCTCCAGGCCAGCCGGCAACATTGGGCGGCCGGAACAATACCTGGTCGAGCGTCCGTTGAAACTGCATCAGTACATCCGGATTTTGATAGCTGATATAAAACTGCCTGTTTAAACCCGTCAGCAACTCCACCGGCGATTTTACCAGGTTGCCGATATTTTTATCATCATAAAACCAATCCGCGTGAAAAACAAATTCCAGCAACGGCCGTATTTCGTATTTCGATTTATAAAAAACATCCGCCATCTGGCCGATATGGTCTGCATCGGGTACATCATTTACCAGGTACCTGTACAATTTGGTGCTGATAAAAACGGAGGTCTGCTTGTTTTCAAGAATAATGTCAATGATATCTTCGCCAAAAAAGGGCCCTGTCTTGCCCAAAAAAGTTTTGACGCAGTCATCATGCACCTTTGGCCGAAATGTATAAACCCCTGTTTTCCCGTCGAAGGCCCAGCCTGTAAAAGATCGTGCTGATTCCTTTATATCCTGTTCAGTATAATGTCCCCGGCCGAGCGTAAACAACTCCATCAACTCCCGGGCGAAATTTTCGTTGGGGTGCCCTTTCTGGTTTTGCTGGTTGTTTAAAAACTGCAGCATGGCCGGCGATTGCGAAACCTGCAGCAGCAACGTTTTAAAATTACCGAGCGCGTTATCGCGTTGAATATTGTTCAGTTGCTGCTCGTAAAACGCGTTTCCGATATTACAGGCGAAATGATTGTTCCAAAAAAGCGTCATCTTTTCGCGCAGTTGGGCGTCTGTTTCCCCAAGTTGTTTTAACCATGCCTCATTCAGCGCTTTTTCCTGTTTATTGCGGTCTTCCTGTATTTGTTTTTTTTGGTCGTCAGCCATATCCTTAGGATGCGGCCGTAGGTCGATATTTTCCGTCAGTACGGTGATCGGTTCGGAATGTTCGGATGCCCGGAACAACTTCCTTACCGCTTTATTTACCGACCAGTCCTCACGGTCCTGCAAGTCCTCGAAACGTATCCCAAACCCGGCCCGCGCGTACAAATGTTTCAGATTTCTTGCATTGTTCATTTTATGCTTTGTTAACTATTACTATAGACCTCCGAAGCATTATAAAGTTTAAATTATATCTTTCTTTCGTTTATCTTAAGTTTTGGTTGTCGAAACCTGGGCAGCAGTGTCTTCCGGACTCATCCTCCTCCTCAAACTATGCTAACTGGTATTCGGGAGAAGAGACAATCTCGACGATTGCCGCACGATTATCGCTTGTTTGGCTAATGCCGTCGAGCAAGGCCTTGCTGGCTTGCGGTTCAAGCAGGAAATTCACAAGGTCGGTTTTCGACGTGCCTTTCGGAATAGTTTGATCAAATTTATCCCAATTGGGCTGCGCCTGCACGCGCGTGCTGATAAATTGCTGCGCATTGCGCATGGTTGCAATATATGCCTCGTCCTCTGGATCCGCCTTCCCTTCAAAATCGATCAGGCCTCCGGTTAGCAATGTTGAGGGTATTTTTAGCCGGTACATTAAGGAGGAGCTGTCGATCCAATTGCGCCCGCCGGTCCAGCCGGCAACATTTGGCGGGTAAAATAACACCTGCCCCAATACTTTTTGAAATTGCAGCAACACTTCAGGCCGGTCGTAAGTGATGTAAAACTGGCGGCTCAATCCCACCAGCAAGTCAATAGGTGATTTTACCAGGTTGCCGGTGTTTTTATCGCTGTAAAACCAGTCGGCATTAAAAACAAATTCCAGCAGTGGTTTTATTTCGTAATTGGAACTATAAAGCACATCGGCCATTGCGTTAACACGGGTCGGGTCGGGCGTTTCGCTTACCAGGTATTTATAAAGTTTATTGCTCAGGAAATGGGCCGTTTCCTTTTTTTCCAGCAGCATATTCAAAATGTCCTCGCCGGTAAAATTCCCGGTTTTCCCCATAAAGGTCTTCTCGCCGTAGTCGTGAAAAAACTTGCGCATGGTGAATTCGCCTTCCTTATTAAATCCATACCCCGTGAATGCCCGGGCTGACTCTTTGATATCATTCTCGGTGTAATTGCCCCTGCCCACGGTAAAAAGCTCCATCACCTCGCGGGCAAAGTTTTCGTTAGGATGATTTTTCTGGTTCTGCTGGTTATTTAAAAACTGCAGCATGGCCGGCGACTCAGCCACCTGGAACAATAGCGTTTTAAAACTTCCCAATGCATTCGTCCGCATGGTATTGTTCAGTTGCTGGGCATACCAGGCATTTTTGGTGCGGCAGGCAAAATGGTTATGCCAAAACAGCGTCATCTTCTCCTGCAAAACGGCGTTGGTATTCAGCATCTTGTTTATCCAGCCCAGGTTAAGGTCCTTTTCTTCCTGCCGTTCCTGCTGTTGAAACATTTTGCGCGATGCCACGTCGCCTTTTAGTAAGGCCATGTAATCGGTCTGGCCTTGTATAAGGCTCAAAGGTTCGTCGGCGTTTTGTGGCTCCAGGAATAACTTTACGGCCCTTTTTACGTCTATGCGTTCAAAGCCTGCCATGTCTTCAAAACGCATACCAAACCCAGCCCGGGAAAATAAATGCTTTACCTGTTTAATTGTGCTCATCCAATGGTATGACCTTGTAAGTTAGCGATGGTTTAAATTCTTTTTGATGTAATAAATATTATTATTTTAGTTGGGTTAATTTAGACCAATTGAAAAAGCCTTTCTCGCTCTTTATTCTTCTTATAGCCTCCTTTGTTAGTGCCTACGCACAGTTAATGCCATATGGCGTAGTCGATACGACAGATTTGAGATTAACGTCATGCGATTTCGAAAAAGATGCCAATGCGGAAGTTCTTTTTGATTATGCATCCACGAGTTACAAATACGAAACCATTACGATGGAAAGGCACAAAAGGATCAAGATATTTAATGATAACGGGAAAGATGAGGCTAACATCCGCATTGAGTTTTATGGTGCGCACCACGACGAAAACATAACGGACATAGAGGCCGAAACGGTAAACCTTAATAACAAAACTATCGAATATACGGCTGTCGACAAAAAACAGATTTATACAGAGGTGACAGACAAAAGCCGGAAGGCCATCATATTTTCGTTTCCCAATGTAAGGGCTGGCTCGGTGCTGGAGTTCAAATACAAGTGGTCCACACCCTACCCTTACAATTATCCGGATTGGTTGTTTCAGGGTGACATACCCTGCCGTTACAGCGAGTTCGATGCGGGATTCGACCACGAGTATCTGTTCAATTATTTTAGGAATGTGTACCAGCGAATGGAAAAAGACACGATAATTAACGTAAATAACGATATCCAACATATATGGGCTTTGTCAAACATCAAATCCTATAAAATTGAGCCTTTTATGGACTACCCCGAGGACTATTTGGAGTGCATTTTACTAAAAAGGTATATCTCTTCGCGGTCCTGGGCCTGGGTGGGACATAATCTCCTGGATGATGATGACTTTGGCAAACAGTTAACAGTGAAACTATCCGATGAGAGTGATATTATCAATAAAGCAAATAGTATTCCGACCAATGAGGAGAAAATGGCCTATATTTTTAATTCCGTAAAAAAATCCATTAAGTGGAATAAAGCGGATTACTGGTTTACCGTCGACGGGGTAAAAAAGGCTTGGGATAAAAAAACAGGGAATTCCACTGAAATTAACCTGATTTTATATCACTTACTGAATGCGGCAAACGTCAATGCATCTTTAGTAGTCTTATGCACACGCGACAACGGCAAAATTGATTCCGGTTACGCCTCAGACCGTAAACTTAACCGAACCGTTGTTTATTGTCCGGTTGACCCAGTCAACTACTATATTTTAGATGCCACCAGCCCCTACAACACTTATAACAACGTGCCGATTGATTTGATGGGGCTGAAAGCATTGCAGATAACTCCCACAGACAGGATATCAGGTCTCATTAACATCAAGGTGAGTTCAGCGCGGGAAGTTATTTTTGTCGACGGGGAAATAAATCCTGATGGGCTATTGGAGGGGACTTCGCAGATTAGCAGTTCGGCATACAGCAGGGAAAAATATCTCAAAAAATACAATGATTTGGGCGAAAAGAAATACGTGGATGAATTTCAGGATAAGGACAAAAAATTGAAAATATTTTCGTTGAAAATGGACAATGTTGAAAGTGATACCCTGCCCCTTGTTCAAACTTTTCATTTTAATTACAAATCGGCCGAGCCCGACGGGGATTACCTGTATTTTAATCCCAACGTGTTTACCACATTTGAAAGCAATCCTTTTTTGAGTGAGAGCCGCGTTTCAAATATTGATTTTGGATGTCTTTATTCCTATTCTATCAACGGTCGATATAAAATTCCTCCGGGATACAAGGTCGACGCCCTTCCGAAGTCGGTAAATATGCAAATGCCCGACAAGGGAATCACCTTCCGCCGGATACTTGCCGAGCAGGATGGACTCATTGTGGTAAGGTATATTATCGACTATAAGAAAAACCTATACTCAAAAGACGAATATCCGTCTATTCGTGATTTTTATAAAAAAATGTATGAAATGTTGAATGAGCAAATCGTTTTAAAAAAAAGTTAAAGATTCCCTGATTGTTTTATTCGGTAATCGTTAAAAAATTTATTACTATTATAGCTAATTGATTAACCCTAATTATAAGTATGACCAGACCGATCACCACATTTGCAATGCTTTTATTGATTGCATTTCAAACTAATGCGCAAACCTCCGCTACAAGTCAAACCACCCAGCCTTACGGCGCGGTCAGCGTCGAGGATCTCGAAATGAAACAATGTGATTTTCAGAAAGATGCTAATGCGGAAGTGTTATTCAAAAAAGGCGATCTTTATTTTGACATTAGCCCAAGGACGGTGTCGATCATCGAAGAAGTTCACAAACGAATAAAGATTTTTAACGACAACGGCAAAAATACTGCCGACATCACTATTCCTTACCTCGCCTTTTTCGGCAACGAAAGCCTGGAGTATATCACAGGCTTGCAGGCAGAAACGATCAACCTGGTTGACGGAAAGCCCCAGATTACCAAACTTGACAAAAAGCTTATTTATACCAAACGCATTGACAAAGACCGAAGCGAGATAACTTTTACAATGCCGGATGTAAGGCCCGGCTGTATTATAGAATATAAATACAAATGGACCGCCAACGATTTCCGGGATTTTCCTGACTGGTATTTCCAGGAAAAGATTCCGGTGCGCTATAACGAACTGAACACTGCAGTCCCTGACATTTTTTATTACCGGGCAATGTCACATGTGGACCAGGCCTATGTAAAGGATACGCGAAGCCAGGATGGACGGAGTCTTGGTGATGGACAAGACAGTTACCCATATATCGTGGCTAACGAAGGTCGTGCTTTGGCAAATGTACATTCATTGCCTGAGGAACCCTACATGTCGTCGTTTCACGATAATGTACAGGCCATTCGTTTCCAACTCATTTCCATCAGGCCCATCGGCGGGTTTTCACAAACTGGCGTCGACTCATGGGCCAAAGTAGGCGGGGAGTTGATTGATGAAGACGATTTTGGCGGTCAGCTTAAGAAGAAATTGAGCGGAGAGGAAGTGATAATTGCTAAGGCGAATGCGATTAAAAACGAAGATGAAAAAATTGCTTACATTTTTAACGAGGTAAAAAACGCCATGAAATGGGACGGAGAAGACGATTGGGAAGTTTATGACGGCACTCCCCATGCATGGGATACCAAAACCGGAAATTCAGCTGAGGTAAATCTGATTTTGTATCACCTCCTAAAGCAGTCTGGTGTAGATGCTTACCCGATGGTAGTAAGTACACGGGAACACGGCAAAGTCGATCCATTTTATACATCAGTCACTCAATTTAACCGGGCGGTAGTTTATGTACAGGTGGATACCGCGAAAACCTACGTATTGGACGCGACAGGAAAATATAATTTGTATAATGAGATCCCCGACGAGCTGCTCAACTCAACCGGTCTCTACATAGATAAGCAAAAAAAAATTTACGACATTGTAAAATTAAAAAAAGAAATCCCGGTAAGGGAAACGGTCCTGATAAATGCCGAGATACAGGCATCGGGCAAACTTGCCGGAACTGCCCAAATAAGTAACACCAGCTATAACCGTATCAGCGCAGTCAGTGAGTACAAAACCGACGGCGAAAAGAAATACATAGATAATTTGCGGGGTGACGATAACGGTTTGAAAATAAATTCACTGAAAATGGATAATATGGAATCTGATACCCTGCCGCTCGTTCAAAATATCGATTTCAACCTGGATCTGGCCGGATCCGACGGAACATATATTTATTTAAGCCCGAATTTATTTGCGCCGTTCAAGACAAACCCCTTTTTAAGTGAAGAAAGACTATCGGATGTGGATTTTGGTTATCCGCGCACTTACTCGATAAACGGAGTGTACAAAATACCTGCCGGTTATAAAACAGATGCCTTGCCCAAAAATGTTAATATGGTTATGCCCGACAAAAGTTTTGCTTTTAAAAGAATGGTTATGGAGCAGGAGGGCTCGATTATAGTAAGATATGTAATAAATTTCAGTGTGGCTGAATATTCAAAAGATTATTACCCTAACCTTCACGAATTTTTTAAGAAGATGAATGAGATGCTGGCGGAACAAATTGTTTTAAAAAAATCCTGAAATAGTACAGATGAAGCATATTTTGAAAGCCTCTTTTTCTTCCGCGGCAATTATTCTTTTGCTGGCAATTAATGTTTACAGTCAGGAAGTGGAAATATCGAAGGAGCTGTATAGTTCGGCGGGTATTCCTGATTCATTGAAGGAAAATGCAAACTCAGTCGTACGATTCCGCGCGATAGAAAACGACGTAAAGGGGCCCGGCAAAAATGAATATAAGGTTCACCAGCTTGTGACTGTATTAAATGAAAAAGCCGATGGCGAGGCCGCCATTTCTTTACCTTATAATAAAAAGTTCGGTAGCGTAAGTGCTTTCGAGATGAAAGTTTACGATGCTGACGGTAAATTATTAAAAAAATATCATAAAGGGGACTTGTATGATCATGCAGCCGAAAGTGAAGAGACCATCGTTTCCGACGACAGGGTATTGGAGCTTGGCCATACAGTAGTGAATTATCCCTCAACAGTTGAGCTAACTTACGAAACCGACCAATCAAGCTTGATGGGCTTGGGCGAGTGGGAGATAGAAGAAAAGGAACAAAGCGTTCAAAACTCCTATTATACGCTTTCGATACCAAATGATCTTACCTTCCGTTACCTGGACAAAAACACCAACGTTTCACCACAAAAAACTGTTTCTGGAAGTACAATAAATTATTCCTGGCAGGTGCATAATCTGAAGGCAATTAAGCCAGAAGAAGGTTCAATGGATTGGCGCGTTTTGCCTTCTGTAACTCTGATGGCTAACCAATTTGAGTATTATGGCCAGCCCGGGGATGCCAGCACGTGGCAAAACTTCGGGAAATGGTTTCAAGCGTTGAAATCTGACGTAGGTTCATTAACACCGCAGAGGGAAGCGGAGATCAGGAAAATGACCGACACCTGCAAAACTGATAAAGACAAAGTTAGGTTTTTGTACCACTATTTGCAGGAAAATATGCGCTACGTCAATATTCAGCTCGGAATCGGCGGCCTGAAGCCGTTACCAGCTACATTTGTTGATGAAAAGAAATATGGTGATTGTAAAGCGCTCTCGAATTATATGTGCGCCATGTTAAAGGCCGTGGGGATCAAGTCATATTATGCGATAATTAATGCTGGCGAAAACGAGGAACCCGCAAACCCATTGTTTCCTGAACACAATTTTGACCACATCATCCTATGTGTGCCTTTTAAAACAGATACCACATGGCTGGAGTGCACCAGCAGTACCATGCCGTTTGGCAGACTGGGCGCATTTACCGAAAACCGGAATGCTTTGATAATTACTGAAGACGGTGGTAAGTTGGTGAACACGCCCAGGAGCAAAGCCTCAGATAACCAATTCATTTCGGACGCCCATTTGACGCTGGATGAGGACGGCGGCGCCAAAGCACAAGTTAGAATTACGAGTATGGGTGAAGTGCGGGATCTTTTTACTGACGGGCTGCCACAACTAAGCGCTGATAAGCAAAAGCAGGTGTTGCTGCGGTCAATGGACATCAAACAACCCGCCGCGTTCAACTACGAATCGGGCAGCGACGCAAACGGTGTAAAGAACGCTGATTTGATTCTCGATTTTGATAAGTTCTGTGATATTAAAGCAGGGGATAAGATCTTTTACCGCCCGTATGTATTAAACTTTTGGGACGAGACCGTACCTGTGCTCGAAAAAAGAAAAAGCGATTACTACTTTGAGTACCCGTTTCAAGGGGTAGCCACCACCACAATCGACCTACCTGCAGGCTTCGAGGTTGAAACATTGCCGGTAAATCAAAGTCTGAAATTCACGTATGGCGATTATGAGATCAAATACAGTTACGATGCCGCTAAAAACCAGGTAATTAGTATTGCGAAGTTTAATTTGAACAACCAGGTAATCCCCGCTTCCAAATACACCGAATTGCAGGAATACCTTGACGCCGTTGCCAAAGCCCAAAATAAAAAACTGGTAATACGCCGTAAGGCGTAACTTCGCGTTGATGATCTTCAGACTTGATGAGCGTTTGATTTTCCCCGATCCCGCATTAGCGGAGGACGATGGTTTACTTGCTGTGCGCGGCGACCTTTCCGTCGAACGCTTAATGCTTGCCTATCAAAACGGCATATTTCCCTGGTACAGCGATGAAACGCCCATTTTATGGTACGCGCCTCACGAACGGTTTGTGCTTTTTCCGCAGGAATTGGTGGTATCCAAATCCCTGCGCCGGGTATTAAGATCGGATGCATTCAGGGTAACTGTGAATACATGCTTCGAAAGAGTTATCGCTGCCTGTTCAGCCATTCCGCGTCCCGGGCAGGACGGCACCTGGATCATCCCTGATATGATCGCTGCTTATATCGAATTGCATAGGCAGGGCTACGCCCATTCCATTGAGGTTTGGCAAAATAACGAGCTTGTCGGTGGCCTGTACGGCGTGGCAGTGGGAAGGGTATTTTGCGGCGAAAGCATGTTCAGTTTGGTGAGCAACGCCTCAAAAGCAGCACTCGTTCATTTGTGCGGGATGGACTATTTGCTGATCGACTGCCAGGTTTACACCACTCATCTTGCCTCCATGGGTGCAAGGATGATTAGCAGGGAACATTATCTGAAAGTATTGAACGGCAATGGTATCTTTGGGGAATAGTTGGCCGCTGAAGATTCGTAAGTTACGATGGACGATGCTGCCGCCGCAAATATGGATATCGTTAAAAAGGAAAGAATAATATTGGGCATCGACCCTGGCACGGCGGTGATGGGTTACGGCCTGATAAAGGAATGCGGGTCAAAAATTGAACTGATAAGCCTGGGAGTAGTAAAATTGGACAAGATTGACGACCACATGCTGAAACTGCAGCGGATATTCGAAAAAACGCAGGCCCTGATCGACAATTACAAACCCGACTGCATGGCCATCGAAGCCCCGTTTTACGGCAAAAATATCCAGGTGATGCTGAAATTAGGCCGGGCGCAGGGTGTAGCAATGGCTGCCGGCTTAACCCGCAACATCGACATAACCGAATATGCCCCGCGTAAAATAAAACAAGCCATTACAGGGAATGGAAATGCCGGCAAGGAGCAAGTAGCCGCTATGCTGCAAAGCCTCTTAAAATTTAGCGAGACGCCCGACTTTTTAGATGCGACCGATGGCCTGGCTGTTGCGGTATGCCATTCGTTTCAACGCTCGCCGGCGGGTAAAAGCGGCAGCAAAAAGACCTATTCGGGATGGGATACCTTTGCAAAGGATAATGCCGGGCGGGTAGCGGGGCTGGTTAAAAATAAAAAGTAGGTCGGTCTTGAACGTCACCGCCGTACACCAAAATCAAAATTCCATTCTTATTTTTTCGGCTGTTTCTTTGAGTTGCTCAGGTGTAAAGCTCAGCTTGGGCCGCGCAAAATTCAGGTCATCAACCCGGTTCATTGGGATTAAATGGATATGGGCATGGGGCACCTCCAGCCCGATCACAGCAACTCCGATCCTTTTGCAGGGTATAGCTTTTCTCATCGCCGTAGCCACAATCTTAGCAAATAGCTGCAAGCCAGTGTATAATTCGTCGTCCAGGTCGAACAGGTAGTCAACCTCTTTTTTAGGGATAACAAGTACATGCCCTTCGGCAAGCGGATTGATATCCAGGAATGCCAGGTAGTCGATGCTCTCGGCTACCACATATGCCGGTATTTCTCCGGCAACTATTTTTGAGAAGATGGTCATGGGTTGGTTTATTTGTGCGTGGTTGATTGGGTTGGTTGAGTCGGTGAATAAGATGATTAGTTTACCAGTATTTCAAACAAATCAACCCTCCCGATAGCTATCGGGACAACCCAATCAACCACTTAACTCAACGCGAAATTTCCAATATTTCGAATTCAATCTTACCAGCGGGCACAGTTATCTCGGTTTTTTCGCCAACCTTTTTGCCCAATAAACCTTTGGCAATTGGGGAACTAACCGATATTTTACCCGATTTGAAGTCGGCTTCAGTCTCTGACACAAGCTGGTAGCTCATCACGGTGCCGTTTTTTACGTTTTTTATCTTCACCTTCGATAGCGCCAGAACTTTCGACAGGTCGAGTTTTGATTCATCCAGTAAACGGGCGCTGGCTACCACTTCCTGTAACTGCGAAATTTTAGCTTCGTGCAGGCCCTGTGCTTCTTTTGCAGCATCGTATTCGGCGTTTTCCGACAGATCGCCTTTATCACGCGCTTCCGCTATCGCTTTCGAAATATTGGAACGTCCGGTTGTTTTTAAGTATTGTAATTCTTCCTTTAACTTTTCCAAACCTTCTTTGGTGTAGTATGCTACATCTGCCATAACGCACAAATTTTAATATTAATAATTCAGATCAATTGGTTGCCAAAAAAAACCGCCCTCCTGTTGCAAGAAGGACGTACGTTTATAAAAAACAAACAAGACTACACCGGGCCGGCCTGCATAGTCTTGCTTTTTGGGTATAACGAAGATAAGATTTTTATATTTTAAAATCCAAATTTTTCTTCGTCCACACCACCCCCCGTACTGCAACTGCTACTGCCATTGCTACTGCCCCCATCATTCTCTTGGTTCTTGGTTCCTGGCTCTTGATTCGCATATGTAACAATGCTATGATTTTTAAATATTTGACCTCAAAAAATGAACATTTGTAGTTGATTAATGTAACTATTCGTATCGAAGACATTTTTAACAACTAATGAAGCCCCTATTTACAATATTTACCATACTTGTTTTCCTTGCAGGCGAGGCTTACGCGCAAAGCGGGCGCCCCGTTCATGGAACGGTAATCGATTCAACCAAGCAATCGCTGCCAGGCGCCGCCATCCTGCTAACATCCGATCAACATGATAGTACAACCGCAATTGCCGACCTTAAGGGCAATTTTGTGTTCCCATCAGTAAAAGGGAATAAGGTGGTCATCACCGTAACCTCCATCGGGTATCAGGCGCTCAAGAGGCATTATGCGCTGGCGAATGATAACAACCCCGCTGATTTGGGCACTATTGTATTGAAGACCCAATCAAATATGCTTAACCAGGTAAACATCGTGGGGGTAGTTCCGATAAGGTTGACGGAGGATACAGTTGAATACCAGGCGAGCGCATATAAGGTTAGGGAGAATGCCCCTGTTGAAGACCTGATAAAGAAATTGCCCGGTGTGGATGTCGACGTAAACGGCAACATAACCACCCAGGGTAAACAGGTAACTAAAGTAAGGATCAATGGAAAGGACTTTATGGGAGGCGATGTCCAAAGCGCAACAAAGAACCTGCCGGCTGATGTTGTTGAAAACATACAGATGATTGATGATTACGGCGACCAGGCGAACCTCACAGGCATAAAAACCGGCGAGCCCGATAAAATAATGAACATTACCATCAGGAAAGATAAGAACTACGGCTATTTTGGCCAGGCGACTGTCGGCGATGGTGAGGACGCACTCCCCCAAAGCCAGGGAATCCCCGATGAAAACCGGTATATCGGCTCACTAAATGTCTTCGATTTTAATGGCAACCAGCAGATCGCGGTTTTAGGAAGCATAAACAATACCAACGTCAATACATTCACTTTCAATAGCAGCGGCGGTGGCGCAAGCAGTGCGGGCGGCGGTTTTGGCGGCGGTGGCGGCCAGGGCAACGCGGTGCGTAACGCTATCGCTAACACCAGCAGCCTCGTAACTACGCAAAACGGATTAACCGATGCACACTATCTCGGTGGCAACTTTCGCGACCAGTGGGGAAAATATCTTTCCGTATATGGCAGCTACAGCTTTGCCGATAACACGGTAAACACTACAAATGTCATTTTGCAGCAGAATTTTTCATCGTTCAACCAAATGCAAAACAGCAATGAAACAGATCAAAATATAAACCATCGCTTGACCTGGAATATGGAGTACAAACCTGATACGGTAAATTATTTGAAAATTACGCCTACGTTCTCCTACGCCGGCACCAACACCCATGACAATGAGTATTCTTCGATCATAAGGCCCAGGGGTACATCGTTTGATAGCACCGAATACAACGAATTAGCAAACGGTAATTCCCAGGCGCCAACTTACGGTTTTATTGGATTATATAATCGCCGGCTCGGGCACCGTCAGAATCTTAGCGTCAATTTTACTTTTAATTCTGCACCAAGCTGGTCATACCAAAACCCCATTTATGATTATATAAAAGGCACACCAACTACCCCGCCTGATCAGGAGATCAGTACTTATACACGCACCGATAGTTACGGCACCACCTTGTCATACCTTTTTCCGATCGGTGTTCATTCTTATTGGGAATTTAATTATGCATTCAACATTGCCCTTACCGACAATAATACGCAAACAGAAGTTGCATTCGATCCGACGGCCCCGGTATTCACAAGTGATAGCGCGCTTAGCAATGTATACCGCTATACATTCATTACTAACAAGCTTGGCTTTAATTACAGGTTCATACAAAAACTGTATAATTATACGCTGGGTCTGGGTTTCCAGCCCGCCACTTTGAACGGAACTTCACCGGCCATCGGGGTTAACACACATGTTACGACTTTCGATATTATCCCTACAGCGAGGTACACCTACAATTTTTCAAGAAGCCGGAATTTTACCATAAATTATAACGGATCAAGCAGCACGCCCAGTTTTTCACAATTACAGCCCGTTACTAATTTTTCAAACGCACTTTACCCGGTTGAAGGCAACCCGGATCTCAAACCGCAATTCACCAATAATTTTTCGATAAGATATAACAACTTCAGCTTTGCCAGCGGCGATATATTCTTTGTAAGGTTCCAATACACTGCAATATCAGATTATGTGGCTACAAATACCACAACATTTCCAAGCAAATACAAGCCTGCATTAAAGCCGGCAGACTCCGTTTTTCAGAATACGATATTAACCCAATATCAGAATGCTAATGGCTACAATACCACTTCCGGCCAGGTAACGTATGCAAAACCCTGGGATAACCGTAAATTTACCCTTTCCCTGCGAGGTACCGTTTCTTATACGAATAATATAGCTTACCTGACGAATGTTGATTCCGTAAAAAACACACCTAATCAGTATAACAGCACAACAGTTGAAAACATTTCGAAGAATTTACAGTTCACCCCGCAATTGCAATTTAGGGTGGATATTACAGATGTAATTGACGCACAATTTTTAACAAACTATGCCATTAACCGAACGGCCAATTCAGTGCAAAATGCCCTTACCAATGGAACTGCCGACCTTAGGACCTGGAATATAGGGGTGACCGGGAAAAATTATTTTGGCGACTGGACATTCAGCTACGACTATTCAAAAGCGACAAATTACGGGTATGCTGCAAGTGAGAACGTCACGAACCCTAATATACTGAACTTATACCTCGAAAGGCGTTTTCTAAAGGACCATCGGGCAACCATACGCATATCGGTATTCGACTTATTTAACGAAAACACTGGATTTACTTCCACAGAAACAGGAAGTTCGCTTACCGAAACGCATGTGAACAGGCTTGCGCGGTATTACCTGGGAACATTTACGTTAAGGCTCGAAAAATTCGCAGGCAAAGCGCCCACACAGGGACCAGGCATGCGCGGATTCAGGCGGGATGGCGGTGGCCCGGGCGGTGGTGGACCCGGTGGCGGAGGTGGTCCCGGTGGACCCAGCGTCGATCCCGACTAATTTCTTTACGATTTAATATTGCTATATCACTTGAGTTGTCTTAGCCGAAACGTCAGTCGCAGCTTTTCGCGATAGCTTCCGGACTTCCGGACTTCCCGACTTTCGGACTAACCCTACTTTACGAGCATGGTATTGATAACACGCTCAAGATCCTCCAGGTCAAAAGGTTTGGCAAGATAAGTTTCAGCGCCGGCGTGACTTGCAAGTAATTCGATATCGCTGTTAGCCGAAAAATAAATAACGGGTATATCCTTCAGCTGCTCATTTTTCTTGAGGATTTGCGTGGCAATAATACCTCCATCATCAGGTATCCAGTTATCCATGATAATGATATCGGGTAACACCGCCGATATTTTTTCCGTGATCTGGTTACAATCGGTATAAGCATACACTTTCCAGCCTTGCTCCTCTAAAATAAAACTACAGATAGAAAGAATGTCTTCATCATCATCAAAAATGACGATTTTTTTTTCGGCGTTTATCATTGGCTAAACTGATATATGAAACTATACAATACAATTAATAAATGCAAATTGTTTTTTTAATGTTCAATTAATTTTAACAAAAAGCGAATTGAGGTAAAAAACATTAAATTGCTATCAATCTTTTTTTAAACTTCCTGCTTTTATACGTTATGCGATCGAAAAATGCGATAATTTTTATTGTAATAATTACCTCTCCTTTACACCTGCTGGCCCAACCGGTGATAACTGATTTTAACGGCTGAACGATACAGTTCAGCAGTATAAAAAAGCTGCGTGGGACTTCCCGGGCAACACAAAGCCCCGGTTTTTTGCATACAAACACATGCTGGCCATTTAAGTTTGGCGATGGGCAACTTTTTCGTGGAATTGGCGAAAACGTTGCATAGGCGTCGCATTCGTTCGAAAATCCCAAATGAACTTACGATTATCTGCTGCTAATGCTTGCAAAAATGGAGTCGATTTCTTTCGAAACCGGATGTGCAACCGGAACAGGCCCTTCGAATGGAGTCGACCAGGCAAAGTGCCAATGCAGACCAATATTTTAACGCGGGTGCAATAGAGAAGTGCTGTATTTAACCGGCTCGCCTGGCCTTCCCCGGGATAGACGCGGATGTTCAATACTAAAAGCTATACCCCAGCCCAAACTTAAAACCTGATTCGGACAGGTTATTTTCAGTCCGGGTAATAGCATATTGGCGCAAGTATGGATTAACAAAGATTGTAAGATGGTCGTAGGTATACTGCGCACCGACCCCAACCTCGACACCCAGTCCCGACTGGGATTGAATTACGTCATCGTTAACGTAGTTAGTCTGTTTGTCGATCAAACACCCGGCATCGGCAAATAAGTACTTAAGAAAGGTGAATTTAGCGTAAATCGGAACAGAGATCGTTTTTACGTTTCCGTTGGAATAAATATTCCCTAAACCGGCTTCAATTACATTAAGTTGAACTTTATCGTTGGAAACCAATAAGCCTGTTTCAATAGAAAAAAATTTGTTAATGGCCCGTGAATACATGACACCAAACAGGTTGCCGGTTTTTTGATCGTACCCATAGTCGCCAATCGCATCATGAATGTCAACATTGGTCGTTGAAAAACCATACACTGCCGAAATGGTATTTGGTGATTGCGCATACGATGCCATGCTGATGAAGATCAGCGGTATAAGGAAAAAATTAAACTTCATTTTTTTGCGATTGTTTACCGTTAGTGTGATGATTATAAAGGGATTTCAAGGCATTACGGGGAAAATACCAATTGCGTAACAGCAAACTTGACAGTTTGTATCAAAATAAATTTTCGCCGGCCTTCAACGGGTATGTTTTGCCCTTCCAAATAAATATACCCGATGTTTTTGGCGGCAGGTGGATGTTGATCTTCCAATTGGTTCCATTTTTTGCATAGCTGACAGCTATTTTCCCGTTTGGATGCGGGATTTCGCCTGACGCATGTTCCAGGCTTCCCAAGTGCGGTTCTATCTTTACTTTGCTGAATCCCGGAGCATAGCTGTCAATACCCAAAACCGTCCGGAAGAATTCTATGTTCGGGCTGGCTCCCCATGCATGGCAGTCGGAGCGGGAATGCGGCAGATCGGAAATCTCCGCCCAGGTTGTCAGGCCCGTGGCGATATTTTTTCGCCAAATATCCAACCAGCTCATATAGTCGTTGCCCAATCCGCCTTCTGCCAGGGCCTGGTGCATATAATATTTAAAGTAGATGGTGCATTGGGTTAAGGTGGTGTCGCTCAATATCTTTTTGCTCAAGGCCGTCGCGTCCGTCCCTGTCGACAAACCCGCCAGTATGGCCAGCGAATTGGCATGCTGCGAGAAAAGAGTTTTGTCCTCCGTATCGCTATAAAGGCCCCTGTCCGCATCCCAGTATTTGCGTTGAATAGTTTGCTTCAGCTGGGCGGCTTTCTCGCCATAAAGCCTTGCAAGGGCCGTCATTCCCATTTTACTTTCCATCTCGCCCGCCATTTGATAAGCCAGCAGTAATTGCATATCCAGCATAGAGGACCCGCCATCTTTGCCGGTGGGCGGCATGCCCGATCGCCAATCTTTTTCGTCGGCCCAGTCGACAAAAGTCCAGTAAGGCGTTCCCTTTAAGGAACCGTCAGCCTGCTGATACTTGCCAAAAAAATCCAGCACCGACCGTACTCCCGGCAATTTGTCTTTCACAAAGCTGCTATCGGGCCGGTACATCCAATAATCGTGCAGTACACCAATATACCACAAAGAAAAGGTAGAAATTATCTGCGGGCTGTACGAGGGGTGGCGGCTTAGGGTGAGTCCTTCGGCCAGACGGGAATGGTCCATCAGGTTAATTGCATTACGGGCCAGCCGGTCGTCGCCACTGTTATAATAGGATACCATCGCCTGGATGCGCGTATCGCCAATGTATTGTAATTGCTCGTAGTAAGGGCAATCCATATAGGTTTCCATGGCGTCCAGTCGTGCGGTACGCCAGCCGATATCCAGTATTTTTTGCATTTCAGGATCGCCGGTCTCAAGCTTCGCATTCAACACAAACGGGTAGCCGGTAAATGTGCCGTAGATATCATCAATGACCAGGGGTTCATCTGTTGTTTGCACCCTTAACCGGATGTACCGGTACGTCCGCCAGTAAAGCGTAGTAAAGGATTGGCCGGCAGTGCCATCGGAAATGATACTGTCGCGCCGGCCGGCAAAATCTTTACCCTCCACATCATTGCGGTTGCCTTTCCGGCTGCCAAACTTAGCCAGGTTGTCGAACAATGCCTCCGCATACATCAGCGATATACCGGCGCCCTTGCCTTTGCTAAAGTTTAGCGTTAAATAAGCGCTGGTTAGGTAAGTTTGATCCATCAGCAGGGTGGCGGTAGTATGGGCAGGTATGGTAACAGGTGTTTTTGTTGCAGGGAAGATTGCGGGTACCGTAATGCCGTCCGACTTACGCAAAAGGGGAATCCTTTGATAGCTGCGTTCCATTTGCGGAATAGATGAAGGCACCAGCATCCAGCCAAACGCGTCGGCTATGCCCTTTGGCTTGCCATGATCGAGCCTCTCAGCTGCCGGCCAATAGATATCATTGACGGTGGTATCTATCCAGTTTTTCACCGATTTGTTCATATCCACCAGTTCTCCCGGTCCGGCCACATAATAAGTCGGATAGCCGACTCCTGTAATGGGGGTATATCCCTTATCCTGCAGGCACTTCCAGCTGTCGTCGGTGTTCAGTATTTCTTCAGTCGTTGTGTTCCCTTGTAAAATAAATGCCGTTCGTAATGAGATTTGTGCTTCGGGCCGTGTTTCCGCCTCATTCCATACAATAGCTGCAACGCTATTGTTGCCTGTCTTTAAGTAAGACGCCAAATCAATGGATTCATAATTCCAATAATAGGTATCGCCGCGTGCCGGTCCAACGGAAACAAGCGTCCCATCCACGTACAGTTTATACCGGTTATCCGCCGAAACTTTTACAATAAAACTGGCCGGCTTTACAACAAGGCTGATGTTTTTACGGAAACAATAAACACCGTATTCCCTACCAGGATCATTAGCAGGTGCTATCCAATAAGCGTTCCAGGGTTTGCTCAAAACGGTATGATCATTGGCAATCTGCGAATAAGCAGGCTTGGCCGCCAGTATCGTAAAACCTATAAAAGCAAGAAGAAATAATCGCATAACAGGGTACTATTATAGTTCCTAAATATAGACAGCTGGATCCGGTAACAGAAATAATATCATTAAGAACAGCAGCAACAGCGCATTCTCAAGTGCATTGCCGATTTGGCGGGGCCCAGGTTTCCGTGAAAGAGTGTTTTGCGGACGAAATCACGATTGTATATAGCTTTTCAATTGCTCAATCGTCTCTTCATGAGATAGAATTGTTTCATCAATTACGTCCGTGATGGAAATGATGCCGCAAAGCTGGTCGTCCTTAAAAACAGGTAAATAACGAATACTGCTCTCACTCATAATATGCATGCACGTTTCGATGGAATTATCGGGCAATATACGGGGCAAACCAGTGCTCATAATTTCCCGCACCTGGGTTTCAAGCGACGATTTGCCATGTAATATTACTTTTCGGGCGTAATCGCGTTCTGTAAGGAGTCCCGCGTATCCGCCATTCTCGGTAATCACAACCGAGCCGATATTTTTGTCTGCCATCAGCTTCAATGCTTCTAAAACGGTGGTCCCTCCGTCAATTGCGACGACGCTGCTTCCTTTCCGGGTTAGGATATTCGACACTTTTTTCATAATAACTTGGTTGTCAATGGTAAATTGGTTATCAAATATAAAGGTATAATTCATATTACCCAAGTCAATATTCTCATTTTACCATTAATTTGTTTTATCATTGTCATCAAAAAAATGCTGATTCGACACAATCTCAATTTCCCCGGGACTTAATAGTTAACCACAACGAAAGTAATTGTTACAATTTTGTGATAATTACTTTCAATTCTTGGCGGTTTAAATCACACACCATACTTTTACTGACCTCTTAGCCGATAATGATAAATTATGTTTCTATGCCGAAAAAAACGCTTATTTGCCACAAATGTCATTCCCCTTTTCATTTTAAAAAAAGACGAAATTGGTTTGGCCGGAACATCCTTTTTTTTTTACCCATCAAACGGTATTTCTGCGCCAGGTGCTTAAAAGACCGCTACCTGTTTATAACTGATAAGGAATCCGACCAATACGAAAAAGTTTGATGATAAGCCAGTAGCAGCATTTTTCTCCACGACTTTATCCCTGCCTAAAATTGGCAAAGATTCCGGCTTTCATTTAATGCGAAAGAAGCTAACCGGTAAACTTAAGTGAAAGCCAATGTTGAACAACGGCGTTCCCTGAGGGACGGGAATTGAAATGGATTAAAACGTAACAGTATTAATATAATCGCCCGCTTTTGCTTTCACATAAAAAAATACATTATTTTTACGAACCAGTGTAAACGCAGTTAAACTGCCGGGTAAAAAAATGAAAAATGAAAAAAATCCTTTTATTGATTACGGTATTTTTTGCCGCAAATTTTTCGCTTATGGCGCAAAAAGTAAGTCTTTTTGATGGTAAGACAACCAATGGCTGGCACGCCTATTTGCAAAAAGGTCCGGGCGCCTGGAGCGCAGTAGACGGAACGCTGCAGCTTGATCCAAAAGCGCCAAACCAGGGCGACCTGGTGACGAACAAAGAATACGAGAACTATGAGCTTTCATTGGAATGGAAAATTGCCGTAGGCGGTAACAGCGGCATTATCTTCGGAGTTCATGAAGATCCCTCTTTTGATCAAACCTACCTGACGGGCATCGAAATGCAAATATTGGACGATAAAGAGGCCGAAGACAATAAACTGGCTACCCACCGCGCAGGCGCCCTGTACGACATGGAAGCGCCATCCCACCCGGCAAAACCAGCTGGTGAGTGGAATAAGGTAACCATCAAAAAATTGAACGGACACCTCACATTTTGGCTGAATGGTGAAATCGTAATTGATATACAAATGGGCGGCCCTGAATGGAATAAATTGCTTAACCAAAGCAAATTCAAAACCTGGAAAGGCTTTGCCGCCTACCCGAAGGGCCACATCGCCCTGCAGGACCACGGCGCAGTTGTTTCATTTAAAAACATTACTATAAAAGAACTTTAGGGGAGAGAGATTAGAGAACAGAGATTAGAGATTAGAAAAAGTCCGGAAGTCCGGAAGACCGAAAGACGAATTATTATAATTCAAATCACTAACCTCTAACCTCTAACCTCTAATCTCCAATCGCTACTCTCAAACGCAAATGGACGATATACAACTAAAAAAATCCGCGACGCCTTACGATGCCATAATAGTTGGTTCAGGCGCTGGCGGTGGGATGGCCGGTTACGTGCTGGCCCACGCCGGTTTAAAGGTATTAATGCTCGAAGCCGGGCCGTTTTTCGACCCAAAGACAGATTCCATGCAGCTGAAATGGCCCTACGACTCACCTCGTCGCGGCGCAAGTACCAACACCCGTAACTTTGGCGACTTTGACGGCGCTTTCGGTGGCTGGGATTTGGATGGAGAACCCTATACCACGAAAGATAAAACAGAGTTTTACTGGTTCCGCTCGCGCATGCTGGGTGGCCGTACCAACCATTGGGGGCGTATTTCCCTCCGAATGGGCCCCGATGATTTTAAAGGACATCACATCGACGGACTCACCGACGATTGGCCGATCACCTATGACGAGGTAAAGCCTTTTTACGATAAGGTTGACCGCATGATCGGCGTCTATGGCACCGTCGAAAATTTACCCAATGAGCCGGACGGCATTTTCCTGCCGCCTCCAAAGCCACGTTTGAACGAGCTTTTTATTATGAAAGGCGCAGCCAAAGCGGGAGTTAAAGTAATACCGGGCCGCGGTTCTGTATTAACAGAAGCGTTGCCGGATAATAAAGACCGTGGCGCCTGCTTCTTCTGCGGGCAATGCGGGCGAAGCTGTAAGGTGTACGGCGATTTTTCGTCGTCGTCTTGCCTGGTGATACCGGCCATGAAGACCGGTAATCTGAAAGTAATTTCAAATGCCATGGTTCGCGAAGTGCTTACCGATAAGAATGGCCTTGCGACTGGCGTTTCTTATGTGAGCAAGGATGATATGCAGGAATACCAGGCATCTGCTAAAATAGTGATCCTGGGCGCCAGCGCCTGCGAATCGGCCAGGCTGCTGCTCAACTCCAAATCAAGCGCACATCCCGGCGGGCTTGCCAACAGCAGCGGCGTAGTAGGCAAATACCTGCACGACTCAACGGGTGCCGACGCAGGCGGATGGCTGCCGGTACTACAGGACAGGAAACGTTACAACGAAGATGGTACAGGCAGCATACACATTTATGGCCCCTGGGTTTACGATAATAAAAAGCTCAATTTTCCGCGCGGATATCATATTGAATTTGGAGGCGGCCTCGGCATGCCTGGCTATGGTTTCGGCTGGGGAATGGAGGGCTTGAATGGCACCGTACCCGGTCGCGATGGTAAGAAAAAAGAAGCCGGCGGCTTTGGCGCATCCCTAAAGGACGATTACCGCCGCTTTTATGGTGTTGATTTTGGAATGGCCGGTCGCGGTACGGCAATCGCCCGCGCCGACAATTATTGCGAGATTGATCCCAATGTGGTGGATAAATTTGGAATACCCGTATTGCGTTTCCATTACAAATGGAGCGATTACGAGATCAACCAGGCCAAACACATGCAGGATACCTTTCAGCATATCATGCACGAAATGGGCGCCGTTGCCTGGCCTTCTCCCGGAGCCGACACCAGTTACGGCCTCGAAGCACCCGGCCGCATCATCCACGAAGTGGGCACTGTCAGGATGGGCGACGACCCAAAGACCTCGGCCCTCAACAAATTTTGCCAGGCACATGATTGCAAGAACTTATTTGTGGTGGACGCCGGCCCGTTTGTTCAGCAGGGGGATAAAAACGCCACCTGGACAATCCTGGCACTTTCCATGCGGACCGCTGAATATATCCTGGCACAGCGTAACAAACTGAATGTTTAAACGGCTTTAATTATTTGAAACGATGAACAGACGCGAATCACTCAAAGCAATAGGTTTAGGCACCCTCAGTGCTACAGCTTTTTTGGAATCATGCAAGCCCAAAGGCGAGAAGCTGGCCGAAGACACCAATACCCAAAACGGACCCGACGACGAGGCAGGACGCCTGCCCACCGAGGTTGCTCGTGATAAAAAATTAAAAGAAGAAAAGTTTTTTAACCCGCATGAAATGGCAACCATCACTGTGCTGGGGGATATAATTATCCCAAAAGACGCGCGCTCCGGCAGCGCATCCGATGCGAAAGTGCCCGAGTTCATTGAGTTTATTGTAAAAGACATGCCGGAACACAAAACCCCTATGCGGGGTGGTCTCCGCTGGCTGGATGTGCAATGCCTTAACCGCTACGGCAAATCGTTTGTGGATGTAAGTTCCGCCCAGCAGATCGAAATGGTGACCGAAATTGCTTATCCCGCAAAGGCCAAGCCTGAAATGCAGCAAGGCGTTGCCTTTTTCAACCTGATGCGCAACCTCACAGCGACCGGCTTTTTTACCACCAAAATGGGCATCGAAGACCTCGGTTATGTCGGTAACTCGCCCAATCAATGGAAGGGCGTACCGATTGAGGTGCTGAAGCAATACGGCATGGAAGATATGGCGTAGCGTTATCACCGACCATCATCGCGAGGAACAGCCTGTCCCGACCCTTCGGGAAAGCGACCGCTACACATGCTAATCAACTGGACAGTTTTTATTTAGGACCTCCAAGCCGCCCGATGAGTTAATTAAGCTCACGCCATTATGGCCGGAGATTTGTTGATGAATAACACCGGCAAAGGCAAAAATTTGATTTAATCCGGCCCGTGAAATATTAAACGAATTCGTTATTTTTGTTTTATGGAGTCCATTTTAGTGCATCCCGAAAGTGCCGAACAATTGAAAACTGTTAAAGCGGTTTTGAAAGCTTTAAGAGTTCCATTTGAACCGCAATCCGTTACTATACCCCCGCATATTGCAAAGAGCATCGAAAAAAGTATCCGTCAATATGAAGACGGACAAACAATTTCACTTGAAGAATTTAAAGAAAAACACTTTACTAAAAAATGAGTTTCGGGATCAGGTTCTCTCCTGAAGCAGAAGAAACATATGATGTCGTCATATCTCAATTACAGGCGGGATGGGGCGATCAATTTGTATCGAAGTTCGAAACTAAATGGTTAAGCTGCCTTCAGAAGATATCTCAAAACCCTTTTATTTAAGGTGTTTTCGACGAAAGTTTGCAAATCAGGCGATGTGTTTTGCATAGAAAGTGTTCATTGCTTTATAAAGTTTACGAAAGTCAGGTCTTAATTGTCTGTCTTTGGGACAATCGCCAACAGTCATTGTTTTTTTAGTAATCTTGCAAAAGACAGCTTTATTTGACTTGCCCATTGTTTCTGCTCTTTCTTGGGTGTGTTATTTGAACCCAAATCGAGATGAAATAATGTGGTTGTTTTGAAGCAACTAATTCTTGCTTTATTTCCCTACATTTAACTGATCAATCTTAACCATCATGTCACTTCGAACTTTTTGGACCATCGTATTAAAAATATTTGGCCTTTACATTCTTGTACAGATATTGTATTTCGTACCCACTTTCTTTTCGGAGATAGTAGTGCTTTTCAGTGCCGGCGGGCAATACGGAGGAAGAGGTGAGGCGTGGATCGCACTTTCGGTTCTTTTATTAACGTTTAGTGTTTTTCTTTTTATGCTGATTGCGTTTCTGTTCAGGCCAGATCGGCTTATCGATGTGCTTTCATTGGAACGCTTATTCCATAAAGATGAGATTGAATTCAAAATGCATCGTTCCTCAATATTATACATAGCGGTCATTGTGACCGGACTAGTGATGTTTATCGATAGCCTGCCCCTATTCCTGAAAGAATTGTATGGCTACTACTACAAGCAAATAAACGAATTAAGGGGTTTTAAAGATTATCCCGGGGCGACATGGATCATCTTCAGCCTGGTAAAAGTGTTCATCAGCTTTTTCATGATCACCAGCCCAAGACTGATTGTTAACTTTATCGAACGCAAAAGACGCGGCAAACCCAAAATTGCCGAAGCTGAATAAGAAGGACACTGGTTAGTGTTGAATTATTGCTGCCGGCTCTTTCCCTGGGACTTATTATTATTATTTCCCCATCTCCTGTTCCCGTTCGGGCGCCGGTTTGCACTGTGTTCCGCGGGTTTGTCGGCTATACCTTTCAGGCTGTCGGGGACTTCCATCAGGCGGATGGGCTTTTCAATCAGCTGCTCAATGCTCTTAAGGCGGCGCTCGTCGCGGTGGTTCACAAAAGTGATCGCAGTACCTGTGGTTTCAGCGCGTGCAGTACGGCCGATGCGGTGTACATAGTCTTCCGGATCACCCGGTACGTCGTAATTGATCACCAGGTCTATCCCTTCAACATCGATACCCCGCGAAAGGGCGTCGGTACCTACGATAACCGGCAACTGCCTGTTTTTAAAGGCCAGCAATAATTCTTCGCGCTCCCGCTGTTCGAGGTCTGAATGAAAGGCGCTGGTGTTGATATGCGCTGATTTCAGGTCGCGGGCAAGCGATTTTACAAGGTCTTTTTTTGACGCGAAAATGAGAACGCTTGTATAACCGCCGTTTTTCAACAGCGACAATAACAAAGGCGTCTTTTGCGGATCATGTACCTTATAGATCTGCTGATCGATACCGACAGCCGGCTGCGAAAGGGCGATATTTACTTGTTTGGGATGATTCAGAATGGTTTTAGCCAGCGTCCTGATCCGGCCGGGCATCGTAGCCGAAAACAGGAGCGTCTGCCGTTTCTTTGGCAGGTAGCTCACTATTTTCATAATGTCGTCGTAAAAGCCCATGTCCAGCATCCGGTCGGCTTCGTCGAGTATTAGATGGCTAAGGTGATTGAGCTTTAGTACGCCTGAATTGAGGTGGGCGATGAGCCTCCCTGGTGTCGCAATGATGATGTTTACATTGTTTTCGATGCCCCGGCGCTGCTGCTCGTAAGCAATGCCGTCGCCGCCGCCAAAAATGGCAATGGACGTTACGCCAGTAAAATAGGCCAAACCCTCCACCTGCTGATCGATCTGCTGGGCCAGCTCCCGTGTAGGCGCTAAAATCAGCGTATTGATCTGGTGCCGGTTGCTTTTGCTGATATGCTCCAGCACTGGCAGCAGGTAAGCCCCCGTTTTGCCGGTACCGGTTTGGGCGCAGGCAATAATGTCGTCTCCTGCTGCGATTATCGGAATAGCTTCGGCTTGTATGGGCGTAGGGGTAACAAAACCCATGCTTAAAACGCCCTCCATCAACTGCTCGTTGAAATTAAAATCCCTGAATGTCACTATATTTTCTAAAACGGTACAAGGTAGCAAAAAAATTGCGGGTTTTGGGGAGGATTGCCCAAAAGGACAGGCAATTCGCCTGTCGGAGCTCACAATCCCTTTCTACGCACGATTCCCGGCTTCCGCGTTTTCCTCGTTTCAACTTTTGGTTCTGCATCATCAGTCCCATATTGCCGGGCCATTTTTGCTATCCGCTCTTCCAACGGCTCGGTGGTAAGCCGTTCGCGGCCCAAACTGTCAACCATGATCGGGAAGGCAAAGGGCGTCGGCCGTTCAATATTTTTCAGAATGATGTTTTGCCCCTCTATGCGCTGCAGCGCCGCCCGCAGCCTGAATTCTTCAAGCTGAAAAGCGAGCGCCTCATTATAGGCCTGCCTTACTAAAAGGTTGTCCGGCTCGTATTCATTAAAAACTTCAAACAGCAGCGAGGTAGATGCCTGCAGGTGCTTATTCTTCATCGGCTGACCGGGATAGCCGGTAAATACCAGTCCGCCAATGTGGGCAATGTCCCTGAAACGTCTCCGCGCCATTTCATTGGCGTTCAGGCTATGCTGTATGTCCTCCAGCAGGTTGCCGATCGAAAAAAAACCGGCGTCCTCCAGCGCTTTTTCAATGGGGATGTCTTCATCCGCCAATAGCTCAAATCCATAATCGTTCATGGCGATGGAAAAACTGGCCGGCTTTATCTTGCTGATGCGGTAAGCCAGCAGCGACGCCATGCCTTCATGCACCAGCCGCCCTTCAAAAGGATAAAATATCAAATGATGACCATCGGTTGCTTTAAACGACTCGATCAAAAACTCATGACTTTGCGGCAGGTGGGACAGCTGCGATTGCAGCTCAAACAGGGGACCCAACGCTACTACCTCCTCGTCATAGGCGGTTCCTAAAGCAACCTCGTCCAGTTTGTCCCTGAATACCGCCGCGAGTTGCGAGGACAAAGGCATCCTGCCGCCGTTCCAGCTGGGGATCATCCCTTTTTTAGCGTTCGATTTTTTTACGTAAGCCGTCATTTCCTTTATCCGGATAAACTCCAGCGAACGCCCCGCAAACCAAAACGTATTCCCAGGCTTCAATTTTGAAATAAACGATTCCTCGATCGTTCCCAGGCTGCCCCCGCTGAGCCATTTTACCCGTATGCTCAGCTCGCTGGTAATGGTGCCTATGCTCAACCGGTGCCGCATGGCCACGCGCCGGTTATTCACTTTATAAAGGCCGTTCTCTATTTCCACCTTCAGGAACTCGTCGTATTGGGCAAGCGTTTTCCCACCTGTAGTAATGAAATCGAGCAACAGGTTAAACTCGCTTCGTTTCAGGTCGGCAAAGGCGAAGCTGGTTTTTACCTCGGCAAACAGTTTATCGGGGTAAAATCCGTCCGACACTGCCAGCGTTACCATGTATTGGATCAGCACATCCATCGTGAGCAGCATCGGGTCGCGGCTTTCAAATATGCCGCGTTTAATAGCATCCTTCAGGGCCGCGCCTTCCAGCAGCTCCAGCGAATGCGTGGGCACATACCATGCTTTCGATACCGCGCCCGGAGAATGCCCGCTGCGGCCGGCACGCTGCATAAACCGCGCAACACCTTTCGGACTGCCCACCTGTACAACTGTATCCACAGGGCGAAAATCCACGCCAAGATCAAGGCTCGAAGTGCACACCACCACCTTCAATGCTTCGGCATGCAGCGCCTGCTCTACCCAGTTGCGCAGCTCATTATCCAGCGAACCATGGTGCATGGCCATTATCCCGGCATATTCCGGGTAATTGTCCAAAATGGCGTGGTACCATATCTCGGCCATAGAACGGGTATTGGTAAATATCAGCGTGGTAACGCTTTTAGCCACTATCTCCATCACTTGCGGCAGCATCTTCAAACCGATATGCCCCGACCAGGAATAGCTCTCGATATTTTCAGGTATCACAGACTTTATCTCCAGTTTCTTTCCCACGTTCGCCCGCACCATTTTGATCCGCTCCGGCGGGAAGTCATTGCCCAGCAATACTTCCGCGGCTTCCTCCAGGTTACCGATGGTGGCGCTGATACCCCATATTTTCAGCTGGCGGTTGGCAGTTTCCAGTTTGCTTTCAGTTGGCAGTTGGCTTGCAGTTGGCAGTTTCAGGTTTGCGGTTTGCAGTCTATATTCCGCCGGTGGAATACTTTTTGTCCCCGGCCTGACATTTGGTATTTGCTGTGAAGGATTTTCATCTGCCAACTGCGCATTATCCACTGCCAACCGAGAACTGCCAACTGCAAACTGTTCCCTGCCAACTGCCAACCCCCCGTCGCCAACTGCCAACTGCTCACTGCCAACTGCAAACTGTTCCCTGCCAACTGCCAACTGCTCACTGCCAACTGCTTTAAGTCGCGACAAGCCGAGCTCCACCTGTACCCCACGCTTCGTACCTAATAATTCATGCCACTCATCCGTCACCACCACCTGCAGGCTTTGGAACAGCTTTGGATATTCCTTCTGCGCCATCATCAGGTGCAGGCTTTCGGGCGTGGTGAGCAGCACTTCCGGCAGTTTTTTCTTTAGGGCCTGTTTTTCGGCGGCGGGCGTGTCGCCGGTGCGGGTGGCTATTTTCCAGGGCAGGCCGATCTCGTCGCAGGCCTCCTGCATGGCTTTTTTGATGTCGTTGGTAAGGGCCCGCAGCGGGGTGATCCACAGCATTAGCAGACCGTTATTAGTTTTCGTTTGCCAGTCTTCCGGGTGTTTATTAATAAAATCCGCCAAAAAAGGCAGGAAAAGCGCAAAGGTTTTACCGCTGCCGGTGGGCGCATTCAACAGGCCGGAATAACCGCCCAGGTAGGCCTGCATCATTTCACCCTGGAAAGGAAACTGCTGCCAGTTCTTTTGCTGGTACCATTGCTGTATAACGCCTTCCCCTGGTGTAATCATCACTGTAAAATACAATAATAACGAGGATTTTCATTAAAATGGTGGCCTTATACCAGGGAAAACGCATCTAAATTATCGACGCGCTTCCGATTCCCCTCTTGAGAAGGGGTCAGGTCCGAACGACTCCCATGGAGGGTGTGTCTGCGGGTTTTACGAGGAATTTGCTTCGGGCCATGGCCTTTTGTTTAAAGATAAGAGCCTTGCTTACAATGGAATATGTCCATAATTATGTAAAGGCTCTGGCGTTTACAAAAAAAAGAATTAATCATACCGTCGGCCTGACATCTTGGGCCATATAAATTTAGATGCGTTTGCCCTGGGCCTTATACAGGTTCGCGGGAGAAAAAGCATTCAGATGGATTTATTGCAAACGCTGACTGCTACTTACTTCCGGCAAACCATTGGTCAAATAATCTCCGCTGCAATTCAGTTGATTGGCTAATTTTACTGATAACCGGCTTAGGCAATTGATAGCCCGACAAAGTAACCGAAGCTTTCCAGGTTCCTGCCGGCCGCTGTACCTCCACCATCAAACGCTCGCCGACCTGAGATTTGTTTAGTATCGCCCGAAAATCTTTGCTATTTTTTATTGGTGAACCATTTACAGCAAGTATTTGGTCATTGGTATGAAGCCCGGCTTTTGCCCAGCAACTTGTCGGGTCCGTAATTCCCAACCTTATCGTCCCGTCGGCTGCCTGCCAGGAATAAACACGCAGGTCAGGGGCGGGACTCCCGTCAGCGTTGAGCGCTGTAATCCATGATAAAGTTAAATTCAGACCAATTATTTTCAGGTAGGCATTAAAGTCAATGGTTTTATTTCCACGCACGTAGTCATCAAAAAAAACATGCACGTTACATTTGCATATATCCTTTACAGTTTGCTCGACATCAACTCCTGTAAACCCCTTGCTGGCAAAGCGTTCATACATTTTTCGCATTACATTATCCATAGAATTTTGTCCACCGGTTGCACCACGAACGATCAGGTCAAGCATGGCGCCTATAAGCTCGCCCTGTAAATGAACACTCGCACTATAATCGCCCAGGGCGCCCGGGGGCTTATTTGAAGTCAGACTAACCTGTTCAGGAGAAAAACGCGTATTGCCCGGGGACGAAAAATAACCTGTTATTAATCGCTCCAAATGGCTCACGCGGGTTGAATCATATGCCGGAAGCCCTGCACGCCGCAGCGTAAGGTCTGCATAAAACATCGTGAGGCCCTCACTCCACCATAACCCGGCAGATTGTTCCTGTGGCCCGTAGTTCACATCCGTATACTCCACCGGCCTCATTCGCATCAAATTCCAGGTATGAAAAAATTCATGGGCGATCTCTCCGTTCAAACCCGCCGTATCAGCAGCCAGGACCGAATCGGGGGCGCCAATGGTAACCGAGTTCAGATGCTCTAAGGCGCCAAAAGCATTATCCTCCAGAAGAAAGGTATAATCCCGGTGAGGTATAACACCAAATAACTGTACGTCCTGTTGCACGATACGATTAATGGTTTTCGTCAGCGATAAAGTGTCGAATGAGGAAGCGCGTGAAAACGGCCAGTACACCACCCTGTGCGGCACGCCGTCAATACTAAAATATCGATCCCAAAATTGCCCGATCAATACCGGGCAATCCAAAAGAAAGCGGGCATTGGGAGCAAAAAAAGTGGTAGTGCTATTGGTGGGTTCCAACCCGGTGGCGATGCGCCAGCCGGCGGGAAGCTGAAAGGTAACGTGCGAAGACATTGCAGGCTGCCCAACGATATACATAAACGATTGTATGCCCCCGACCAATCCTCCCTGGCTCGTTAAAAAAGGGCGTTGGGAAGGCCTTGGCCCGGGCGTTGAACGTGGCAGCTGTATCCTGTAACTGATAACCGCATTTCGCCCTGCTATGGATATATCCCACAATGCACTGTCCCGCCGGATAAAACTGCCGGCCTTCCCGGGGTCGGTTTCAACCCTGAAATCCCGGACATATCTCCAAAAGCGATCATCATATTCATGATGTGTTGCCATGGCCAGCTGGAAATTTGCCGGAGCATTGTATAGAAACATTTTCACATCATATTCCGAAAGATTAGCCGTATCCACATGGAGGATGTACCAGGCGGATATTGTTACGTTGGCCGTATCGCTTTCCTTTGAAACTGTTTTAACGCCCGATTGAGCAGTTGCTGATAGGATAGCGATAAAAACGATAACAATAAATCCAGGTATTTTTTTCATGACGAATTTTTTTAAGAAATAAACGGCGATGCCGATAGCTGAAAAATGCGTTCTTTTCCTTTGGTACAAGATTAACTTGCCTGGCAGATATAGTAAAATAAAGTAGACTAACGACCGAATTAACAGACGTACTTCGTCATAACCAATGCGCATCAATCCCGCGCCAGCTGATAGGAACCAGGATGAGCAGCTAAATTCAGGCCAATTTCCTCTTGACTCTTGGTTCTTCCTCCTGCCACTGCCACTGCTACTGCCACTTCCTTCCTGGCTCTTGGTTCTTGGCTCTTGTCTCTTCCTCCTGCCACTGCCACTTCCTTCCTGGCTCTTGACTCTTGATTCTTGCTTCTTCCTACTGCCACTGCCACTTCCTTCCTGGCTCTTGGTTCTTGGCTCTTGGCTCTTCCTCCTGCCACCGCTACTTCCTTCCTGGTTCTTGGCTCTCTACAGATATCTACTAAATTTGACGTTGGTCGATTGAATTCGTCGTTTATCTGATTTATACCGATTTTTGATCAGATGATTACCGGATAGTTCAAGCTTATGAAATGGTCCCTCCAAAAGCGGTTATTAAACCTGGCGTACTGGCTGATCATTACCCTCATATTTTTGTACGACAGGAGTTACCTCATCCGAAAGGCCGGGCTGGGCCACTTTGCCGAATGTACCGCAGTAAGGCTTTTTCTTATTATATCGCTGGCCTGGCTACACCTGTATTACCTCATACCGCACTACTTCCCGGCAAAAAAATATCTTGCGTATTTTACCCTGCTGATCGTATCGCTAAGCTTGTATGTCAGCCTGCAAAGCTTGTACGACATTTACCTGTACGGCTTTGTAATAGGCGCGCTGTCCTACCGCGATTTTTGGCACAATATCCCCTTCAATTTTATCACAACTGCATGGTACCTGCTGCTCACCGTCGCCTTTAAATTAAGCCTCGACTGGTACGAGCAGCGCAAAGAGCTGATCAAACTGCAGCAGGAACTTAGCAAGGCGCCTGCGTTTGTAAATACTAAAAAAGACGACGAATACCTGTTCCTAAAATCCGGCACAAAAAAGCTCAAGACACCGATCGCAGCGGTCTGCTACATACAGGGCTTAAAAGATTATTCGGTTATTTATACCGATGAAGGTAAAATTATTGTGAAAGGCTCCTTAAAAACGGTCGAAGAGTTATTCCCGCAAAGGCACTTCCTGCGTATCCACAAATCATACCTCGTAACCAATAGCAAGATAAAACAGGTTGAAAGCAACAAGGTGGTGCTGATCAACGGCGAGAACATTCCCGTAGGCCGAAGCTATAAACACCTGTTAAATTTTTTTTGAAACCTCCCCTCCGGTGGTTGTGTCCCCACAACCACATCCCACGCGTTATTTGCGCCCCCACAACACGCTCACGGTTTTGAGAAAAGACAAATCACATAACGCAAATACGCCATTTAAAAAACACCCCTTACTTCTTCTCCGGCAGCAAAATAAACTTGATCAAATTATTCCCGCTCAGGTATTTGTTGGCGGCATCTTTTGTGCTTTGTGGGGTCACATTGTCCAGACTGCCCACATGCTTCAATATTGCATCCGGGTCTTCGCCGTTTTGGTTGGCAGCGGCTAAGTAGCCCGCCCAGAAAATATTTTCCTTCAGCTGCACCTGGGTCGAACGTGCGTCGGTTATGGCAAACTTTTGTATATCGGTTGTGGTGGCGCCGTTTTGTTTCAGCTTGTCAATTTCGTCAAGGGTAGCGGCAATCAGCTTATCCACGTTCTCCGGCGCGCATTCAAAATAAATAGTAAACCCATACCTGCTCTCAGGGATCTTGTTGTAATCCGCTTTAACCGAGGGTGAATAAACCATCCCTTCCTTTTCGCGGAGGCGTTCGTTCAGCTTTATCTGCAGTATAGATTCCAGGGCATCGATCTGCATGTTATTGGCATCGTTGTATTCATAATCCCCGCTAAGCACCAACTGCACCGCCGCCTTATTGCCAATGCCTTTGTATACCGTTTTGGTGATCTGTCCGGCAGGCGGACGAATGCCAAGGTCCTTGTAAGTCTCTTTTGAATTGGTCGACGGCAGGCTGCCCAAATAGGCGGCAATATAGGGCTTTATAACGCCTACATCGATATTGCCCACAAGGGTAAACGTAAACCGGCTGGCATCTGCAAAGCGGTCCTGGAAAAATGCAAAGCCCTTGTCAAGGCTAACGGAATTCAGCGCGGCGGGGGTTATCACCATCTGCCTGAAATTATGGTTACTCAGTATAGCTGTAACGGTGTCGCCAAATACGCTTTGCGGGTCAAGGCTGCGGGTGGACAGCACCGATTTGGTTTGGTTGATGGTCGACTGCCAGATATCCGGGTCTTTGCGCGGATGGGTGAAATACAGGTAGATCAGCTGCATGGCCGTTTCAAAATCCTTCGGCGAGGTGCTCGCCGATATGCCTTCCGTATTGTCACTGATATAAGGCGTTACCCGCACATTTTTACCACTGAGCTTTTTATCCAGCTCTGGCTTCGAAAAATCACCGATCCCGCTTCCGCCAATTACCCCGGCAGCCATATCGGCCGAGTTAAAGTCCTGGTCGCTTGCCAGCGAAGTTCCGCCGAAGCTGTAGCCGTTGATCAGTACCTGGTCGTTTTTAAACTGGGTCGGCTTCAAAATAACGGTGGCGCCGTTGCTCAGTGTTAAGGTCGTGGTCCCAATGCTGCTGTCGGCAACCGAGCTTACAATTTTGCCGGCCGGCAGCAGTTTATCCAGCAGCGGCTTGTCGGTTGTATAGTCGATATAAGGCTTTAAATTTTTACCGGCATCGCTTATCCAGGTCAGTATCGTTTGTTCGTTGGGCAGCTTGTCTTTGTCCTTATCGGGCGCTTCAACAATAACCACCCGGTTCTGATCGCTTACAAATTTTCCGGCCATGGCATTCAGCTCTTCCAGGGTGATCTTACTGATTTGATTTATGTAAAAATTATAGCCAAATGAAATTCCAGGTATAGCCTGCCCGGTCAAAAAGTTTTGCATGTACTCGGCCACAAAGCGGCTCGACTGCGTTTTATCGCGTTCGTTATAGGCATGGCCGATGGCTTCCAATGCGTTTTGTTTGGCGCGCTCCAGTTCCGTTACAGTAAAGCCGAATTGGCGCACCCTTTCGGTTTCGGCCACAGCCGATTTTACGGCCGTTTCCAGTTCGCCGGGCTTAGCCACAGCCACGGTAATAAAGGCGTCCATCCGGCCGGTAAACGGCCCGTACGATGACTGTCCATACAAAAACGGAGGGCTGGCTTTATCCATCAGTTCGCTTATCCGCGCATTCAGCATTTGGTTAAACAGCTGCACCCTCATGCTCTGAAGGTAGTCGGCATAGGTCTTAACCACGGTTTGCGGATGTTTTACTACTATCTCCGCCAGCGTGTGCGGGTACTCTTTGTCGGTCGCTATTTTAACCACGGTGCCGGGCGTTGGGGGCACGGTATAATAAGTGCGGGGTTTTTCATTAGCGGGATTGGTGAGCGGCGAAAAATCATTTTTTATTGCCGCCAATACAGCCGCGGGGTCAAAGTCGCCAACGGCGATCACCGCCTGCAGGTCCGGGCGGTACCAATCATGGTAAAAAGCCTTTATGGTTTCGGGTTTAAAATTGGTAATGATGTCTTCTTTGCCTATTGGTATGCGGTCGGCATACCTCGAGTTATTGAGCAGCACCGGCCAGGTTTGGTTCCTTAAGCGCTCCTCGGCATTTTTGCCGCGTGCCCGTGCTTCTTCTAAAACCACGCCTCTTTCCGAATTGATTTCAGCCGGGTCGAACGTTTGGTAGCCAGCCCAGTTGGCCAGGATGTTTAAGCCATTGGCAAAAACTTTGGCGCTGTCGGTTGGCAAGGGCAGCTGGTACACGGTTTCATCAAAGGAGGTGTAGGCGTTCAAATCGGCGCCAAATTTTACGCCCGATTTCTGCAAATAATTCACCAGCTCATTTTTTGGGTAATCGCGCGTGCCATTGAAAGCCATGTGCTCGGTAAAATGCGCCAGGCCCTGCTGGTCGTCGGTTTCCAATACCGAGCCCGCTTTAGTAACGAGGTACAGCATCGCCCGGTTTTTGGGCTCGGTATTTTTGCGGATATAATAAGTTAAGCCATTGGGCAGTTTGCCTGTGAGCACTTCGGCATCGGTTGGCAGTTTTGCGGCGGCGCCTTGTGCGGCGGTTGGTGCAGGTTTAGGGCTGGTGGCCGCCGCCTTTTTCTTTACCTGCTGGGCAGAAACCGCGCCGCCAAGCGTTAAAAATGCAACAGCAACAAAAAGAACTTTAAATTTCAACTTCATCTCAATCGGGAAAAAAATAGTCCGCTAAGATGCGAAACGAAAACGGGTGCTGCAAATTGTGGGGATGATTACACCGATTTGTTTTTTGATTGCACGCCGCCATATCGTCATGGCGAGGAACGAAGCCACCTCTACAAATGCAAATCAATGTGTAAAATGTCGTCAGAACCACACCGCAGCAAGCAATTCCCGCCAGTGTCCGCACCGTCACCGGGCGTCGTTTTAGACTAAGATAGGCCCATTTGAATACCGCACCAAATACCGCCGCTATTATCCCAATCCGGCAATTTGGAATGGCAGAGGGGAATGTGTTTATGAGGGGTTGATGCCGACGATTGGTAGGCCTGATTAAGCCCGACCCAGCAAAATTGATTGGTACATTCACCGAAATTGCGTAGATGCTTCTATATTACACTCCATCGCAAATTGCGCAGGCACTGTCTGCGCAATTGGATGTATGTGAAGCAAGGACACGCAGCCCCACAAGGATATAAGTGTGCGAAACGATCGCATAAGCTTCGCGTTATGCTGCGTTCGACCGCCTTGATAGGCGTTCCCAGACATAGACGCGAGCAAATAAGGTCAAGTCATGAAGCAATTAAACAGATATTCAAAAACTTTGATATTTTTGATAAATATCCAGAGCCAGAAATTAAGCAACCGATGGACCTTATTTGCTATCATCGATAGTTCATAAATGAAGAATGAAGCTCATGCAAGAATTAAAATAAATAAACTGCTTGAAGAAGCGGGTTGGAGATTGCGACTTAGTGGGTATGAATTTTTAAATATAATAATAAGTGCAGGTTATCTAAGGAAGGTCTATTGACACAAGGGTGAAAATACCTGGTTTCACTTTCCAGGCGCGAATGTCGGGCAAAGGCCAAATGGGGCTGCTTCGTTCCTCGCCGGTTCCCTCCCCCTGTCAGCGTCCCGCTGACGTTCCCAAACAATTTTCAGCAGACTTTCCCAATTTGCAATATTACGGCACCACTCATGCGTCGGGCTCAAAAACCCGCCGCTCTTTTCCAGTACCTCCAAATCCGTATATTATACGCCTAAAGCCTTCTGCTACAGCATAAAAACCTCACGAAAGTATTTTCGTCACGTAACTCGTAGTGTTACGTGACGTTACAGTTATTGTACCCTCACGAAAACTCAATTTTTTTTCGTCAAAACCATATGGCATTTTTGTTAGGGATTACAAAATGAAAATTAGCGTTGTCGTTCAACTGCTGCTTTTGTAAGGGGTTGCTAAATGCTACTTCGCAAAAGCTCGGTTTGGGTCTATGCTGGTTAACAGTTTCATCCGGCATTTGGGTAGGATCCGGGCTGCAAAAATTCTTCTGGCGCTGTCACTTTTGTTTTCAATCGCCATAGCATTCTTCGACCGCCGTAGCTTTAGCGGAGGAGGTAGCGGAGGGGATAGCAAAGCGTCTAAGAAGCGTGAGAGATGAGGCAGGTACCTCAAAAGTACACGAAAGTAGCTCAAAAGTACACGGAAAGTACATCGAAAGTACACAGAAAGGATAACAAAAGCGGGCGGTAAATGCCCTGTTCATCTTAAAAAAATAGCTGTAGATAGCTGATAATTAGTTCTTTGACATATTAAACATTCATCCGGAATGATTCAGTTCGGCCGTAGAGACGCAATATTTTGCGTCTCCGTGAAGTGCGCTAATGCATCGGTTTATCAAAATTAACAACAACAACCACGCAAAAAATGTAGCATTAACCCCGCATTAGCCGTCAATTCCCGGCAATAATCAGGTAAAAATATAGCATTAACCTGACAATAAACCTGCATTGACCGGGCAATAGATTCCTCGCCCGCAGCAGCTATTTTCCATCACCCTAAACCTATTTCAGGACGAGGCACAGTGTGAATCCCAAAAAAAATCACACGGAATTCACACACCATTCACACGGAATTCACATGGCGTTCACACGAAAAACAAGCAAAATCACACGAAAATCACACGGTATTTATGCCGAAAATATTAGTGTAAACAGCTGATATTAAGTTATTTGACATATTTGATTCCTGTTCGGATAGCTGAATTTGTTAATTTCTTGCTAAAAAAAACTGCAACGCAAAGGTTTTGTATATTTGTTTTATGAGTTTGCAATATCTATCGGACGAGAACGGTCATGTGGTAGCTGTACAGCTGCCCATTGACGAATGGGAGGAGTTAAAACGTAAGTATCCCGACCTGGAAGCATCGAACTATATGCTACCTGACTGGCAGAAGCAACTTATCGATGCTCGCCTGCAATCCATCAGCGAAGACCCTTCGCGCATACTGCGTATAGACAGCTTGATTGCGGAACTTGACCGTGAGCACGATTAACCAATGAACTGGCGGCTTACTTATTATGACCAGGTAAAGCGCGATGTTCGGGAGGCCAAAGGCTGGTATTTTAAACAACAGCCCGGTTTGGAAAAACGCTTTGCCGAAGATGTGAATCAAACGCTCGGCCGGCTGAAGAAAAATCCCCTGCATTACGAAATCAAATATCGAAATGTGCGAACAGCCCTTTGCCATGTGTTCCCATACGGCATACATTTTTACGTTAATGAAACTGCTGGTGAGTTGGTGATTATAGCCATAGTCCACCAGCACCGTGATCCCAATCTCTCTCAAAAACGGTAGCCTATGCAGTAGCCCGGACATATATCGCGACGTGATTACCAGGTATTAAAAAGCTGCCCGCCTGCATGGTTCGAGTGTCTATCTAAAGCTCATTCAACAATTCTTCTGTTTATTTACTTCTTGTTCGGGATAATAGCCGTCGCCTCTACCTCGATCAATACATCGTCCCGAAACAATTTATTCACCTGGACCAGGGTGCTTGCCGGCGGACGCTTTAGGTTGACGAATTTATCCCTCACAGCCCTCAGCGTTTGGATTTGGCTCATATCAACAACGTAAATTCCAAGTTTGACAACATTGTCCATGGCGCCGCCCGCACTTTCAACGGTATTTTTGAGATTTAGAAATACCTGTTCGGCTTGTTTTTCAAAATCATCTTTTCCCACAAGGGCGCCTTTATTGTCAAAGGCCACCTGGCCGGATATGATGACCATTTTGCAATTGCCGAGTTCAATCTGCGCTGTCTGGGAGTAGCCATGCGGAGCGGCCAAAACAGAAGGATTGATAAATTTTATGATTGACGTGTCAGCCTGCGAAAACGCAGTGTTAACAATAATCAAAAGGGGAAATAAAAGGAGCTTTTTCATGCTGCTAAATTTGGTGAAAGATAAATTTACCGGCCGCTAAAACGGGTTAGAGCAGGGTTTAAATCTTAACCCTTCCCCGCCGGAATAAAAGCGGGCGGCACATTATTAACCGGTTTGGTTGATTTGAGGTAATAAAAAATCGCTTCAATATCCTCGTCGTTCAAATTCCGCAGATCATCCCAGGGCATTGGCGGCATCAGCATCCTTTCGGCATCCAATCCCTTGTATTTCCCATGGCGCAGGGCGTTCTTAAATTGTTCTTCTTTCCAGTTACCGATCCCGGTTGCGTCAGAAGTTATATTACCTGCGAAGGTTGTTCCCCAGGGACCGGCGGCTGCAGTGAGGTCGGCGCTAAATACGATCAGGCCTTTTTTAAGCGCGTCCGCGCTCTCAACCGGGGCGGGCGCGTTTGCCGGGAAACCCGACAGCATTTTTTCGGGAATAACTTCAGGTCCGTTAGGCCCCATCTTTTTCGGTGAGTGGCAGTCGTTGCAGCCGATAGTCGCAACGAGGTAGCTGCCGCGTTTGATCAGGCTGTCCTTGCTGGGTGTTGTGGCGCTTGCAGATTGACTATCCATTTTGGAGGACTCGCAGGCATTCAGCGACCACATAAAAACCGCGATAACTAAGATAATGACAAAAGCTCTCATCGTTTAAGGTTTTATTGTTAAAGTTTTGGGGTGAACCAAATATAACAAAACGACGCGATAGTGTATTTACTAAAATTAATTCGGGATCTTTCCCTTAACCCATCTATTAAAGGGAGTGCCTTTTCTCGGATTAAAAAAGCCTTTGATACAGTCGGGGTTACGGATGCAAATTTGTATATGGCTTTTCTCAAAAATGCCGGCACCCTCATAAGCCGGGCCGCCTTCGGTAAATACGCAACGGGTAGATTCAAAGATTTTCAGATCGCTAAAACCTTTAAGGCTTATATCATTTTGATATTTCTTATGAATTTCGGAATGCATATACTCGATAACCCTGCAATCGAGTACTCTAAGTATTTTATCTTTATGAAGATCGTTCTTAAGGTCTTTGTTTTCCGGCAGTTCCTGGCCGACTACTTTATAGTCGGCAACCATTAATCGGTAGTAGTCTTTTAGTACCTGCACATACCTCGAATCCAACAAATCACAACAATACCCCAATTGAAGGACGGCTCCAATCACCGCAGGCGTTTCGATCTCGCCGCGCTTCTTCTTGTTATCAGCCCATTCCAACGCCCGGTCGTAATTGTTTTCCCAGAAATACATGCCATGCCCGAGCCAATCATACGGCTTCTGGCTAATTTGGATAGAATCGGAATTATTAATGAGATTTTGTTTCACAGCATCTTCGCAGCCATGAAAACCGATGATCAGGTTAGGCCGTGAATCGTACATCAGGACTTTTTCACCAACGTTTCTAAAATGGCATAAGGTTTTGTGTACTCTCCTTTTTCATTCATTATACCTGCATCTATAAAACTTTGCAGTGCCTGCTCTCTCGTCCTGCCTGCTTTAAGTTTTTCCTTAGCCAAATCAGACAGCTTTTTTAAATCCTGATCACTCATTGGGAATAGTTTTACTATACAAATATAAAGTATTTATGACAATTTGTGTTTGCAGAAATCTGCGTACCAAAACTCATGCATATTGCGGAGTTGATCTCACCTGGATGTTTCCTTCCTGGTGCAACTAAACCCACTTTATAGATTCCCCGCTCATTCCGGCAGCGATACCGGCTCCACAATTACGTCCCAATGGGAAATCAGTAATTCAAAGCGGTGCTGTTCTGCTTTCCCATAGCTTTCCTGGTCGGGGTACAGTTCTTTTTTATAGGGGTCGACGATGCTGTAGTCCAGGGCAGTATGCTCGTCTTTAAAGGTTATAGCCACCTTAAAATCCCACCGGCTGTCTTCGCTGCTGTGCAAAACCGGGGTTTCGGCTACAATGCTTAGGATATCGCCTTTTTGCTGCAATTTCTTTAACAGGGGGTAATGGTTCTTCTTCCATAACGCGATAAACTCATCAGCATATCCCCATTTTACTTTGTAGTAGCCTTCGATGATTAAGGGATGCGGTGCTGTTTGTGCCAATGCACCGTTGCCGAAGGCCATGGCGCCGGCGAGTAGAAACACGACTATGAATTTTTTCATGGTTTATTGTTTAAAAAAATGTCTCGTGGTTACGTTTTTGTTCGATCTCAAACACATCGGCCAGGAGTTTATACGAGGTCAGCCTGTCCTCGAAATGCTCGGTAATGGTAACGGCGATGATTTCATCCACATCGTATGCATCGGCCAATGCGCTTAGCTTTTCTTTCATTTCAGCGGGATTACCGGTGAGCACACGCCGCCGGTTGTGCTGGATACGTTCCAGTTCAGCGGGAGAATAGACCGCGTCTTTTACGTCGTCATAGCCAACGGGCACAATGCCCGCTCCCTTTTCAAACTGGTTGAACCGGTAATCCATCAGGGCCTGGTGCTGTCTTATTTTTTCTTCGTCTTCCGAACAGAATACGAATATAGCCATGTTCGCTTCCGGCTGTTGCAAGTCTTCCGATGGCTGAAAACGCTGCCTGTATTCCTTTACGGATTCGGGGCCGCCATTGGGATTGATAAAATGGGCGAACGAAAAACCCATGCCAAAATGAGCGGCAAAAAGCCCGCTCTGCCCGCTTGAGCTAAGCAGCCACATTGCCGGAACTGTGCCTACCTGGGGTATGGCCCTTACCTTTGCCTGCGGGGTGCCGGGTTCGCCCCTGTCGTGAAAATAGTTTCGCAGATCATACAATTGCTCAATAAAGTCCTGCTCGCTGAATTGATTGGATGGATTGAGCATCGCGGCGGTAAGCCGGTCGGTGCCGGGTGCGCGGCCCATGCCGAGGTCGATGCGGCCGGGAAACAGGGCTTCCAGCATCCTGAAATTCTCGGCCACCTTTAAGGCGCTATGGTTAGGCATCATTACCCCACCGGAACCGATGCGGATATCGCGGGTCTCGCCGGCCAGGTGCGCCATCAGTACCTCGGGTGTGGAGCCTGCGAGCGAGCCTGTATTGTGATGTTCGGATACCCAAAAACGGGTATAGCCAAGCTCGTCGGCATATTTAGCAAGCGCAACGGTCTCCTGCACGGCCTGGGATGCAGTAAGGCCTTTACGCACGGGCGGTTGGTCGAGAATGCTTAAACGGATATTTCGTTTTGTCATGATTATTCAAAACACGAAATTAGGCAATGAGCGTTCGCCGGAACAGGATTTTAGAATTTATGGCACTATGATTACTGTGTACAGTGGGAGGACGGAAGGCTGATGCGCCAGGCTTGATCCGCATAGCCGTATAACATCCCGGTTAATTTAATGGTTTGCCGCCTGTAATGCTTCCAGCTTTTTGATCATCCGGTAACATATCCAAAGCGGTATAATGCCAAAGAAGCCAAAACTGCAATCGATCAAACGCCAGTAAAAGGGGATGTGGCGGATGGGGCCGGCAATAAATGCAAGCGGAAATACCATGACGCAGGCGATCATGCCAAACTGCAATACCCAGACGTTTTTTACCGGGTCTTTCAAGGGGCCAATAAAAACGGTGGCGATCACCAAATGCCCGAATGCCAGCCAGTCGGTGCCATAACTTAAGTATGGATAATTTTGATTGGTGGTTTTAACAGCCTGGTAAACGGTATTGATCCATACTCCCATTGTTGCCGGAAACGTACCGGCGTGGGCCGACAAAAAAGCCAGTTCGGATTCGGTAAGAAAAGCTGTGATCCCGCTTAAGGCAAGGCCTACGATGAAAATTATCAGCCAAATGCGTATCCCGCGCATCAATTGCCGTTCGTTCATGGTTTGCTCAGGTAAGTTTGATCTGCTTTAAATAGTCGATGTTAATTTTAGCGCTCTGCAGCGGCGTTTCGTGGAAGAAGCGTGACTGTTCCACAAAAAAATACTTCATGCCAGTGTGCAGCCCGGTTGAGAGCAGGTGCGGGTAATTAATAATGCCAGTGCCCAGGTCGCAGGCTGATTCCTCGTCGCTGCCGGCGGGAAGCCTTTCTTTTAAAACATCGCGCATGTGGCACAGCCTGAACCGGGGCTTGTACTTTTTAATATAGGCTTCCGGGTCCTGCCCCTCGGTCACGGTATAATAAAAGTCCATCTCAAAATCGACGAGGTCAGGATCGGTGTTGGCCAATAGCACGTCTATGGGCAATTGTCCATCCACGGGCTTATAGGGATAATCGTGCGGATGGTAGGCAAAGCGCAGGCCGTTCTTTTTACAGATGGCGCCATACCCGTTAAATTCTTCGGCGATTGTTTTAAAAGCGTCAATTGTTTTTTGCGGGCCTTTCCAGGGGTAAATCAAATATTTCATGCCGATCTCCGCTGCCAGGGCGGCTGTTTGTTCATAACCGGCCTGGTCGCCGGCGTAGTGGCTCGAGATCATGGTAAGCCCATTGGATTTAGCCACTGTACCGAAATCCTTGTTGGTCATTCCCCAAAAAATGCCTTTGTCGCCGCCAAAGCTTTCTATTTGGGTATAGCCCATTTTGCTCAGCAGGCTTAGCGTGCCCGCCGCATCTTTTGCCATATCCTCCTTAACCATGTACAACTGAACGCCAATGGCCGGCAATTTGCCTGACACGGCATCGGCAAACAATTTGGCCTTTATAATCGGCGTCGACAAGGCGGCAATACCCGCGGCTTTTAAAAATGATCTGCGGCTGCTCATATCAATTGGTTATTTAATCTCAAAAATGCAGCTATTGGCCGGATTTGCAACCATAATCAAATAAAAAATTGACACAGGGAATAATCGGCTAATTTTTCCGTCGCCGCTTTTATTAATTGCGATAGTTCAAA
>Ga0206808_1006_pt1 | contig 54758 bp, 39 predicted proteins | sample Alteio_BWOrgCont_58_FD_152899 | JGI IMG/M metagenome (GOLD analysis project Ga0206808, IMG submission 152899) | Enriched cells from forest soil in Barre Woods Harvard Forest LTER site, Petersham, Massachusetts, United States -... | ecosystem: Environmental > Terrestrial > Soil > Temperate forest >...
TCATCAGGCTTAAAGAGCCGGCTGTACGAACATTCCTGTTAGGCTGCCTCTCAGCATTATTTGCCGGGTTTTACATCAATACGGTTTTTTACAACGAGATTGTACCCTATAAAGGGCAGATAGCGGCAGCGGAATGGGTGAACCGAAACCTGTCCGCCGCCACGCCGGTTTATGTGCTCAATGCCGAAAATAACATCTTCCAGTTTTACTGCAAAAGGCCGGTGGATCTGATGCCAACGGCGCAGTTTAACACCATGGCAGCTGGCGATGCCCTTTTTTATATCAACCAGCGAACCATGGACGACCTTGTGCAAAGCCACGCCTCCATAAAACTGGTCCGGTCATTTGTGGATTACCCCAAAGAGAATCTCTCTCTTCAATTTATCGACAGATCAACAAGGATAAAAGCGCTCGGCCAGGTTTATCTCATTACCAAAAATTAAATGCCCTTTACTCCACGCGGTAACGAAAAACCTGCCTGCCAATATTCCCGTCTTTATCAATCCCCTCAATTATAATTTTGCAAGTTCCGGCGCCGTCAGCATTATAATATTCAAAGCTTGCATTGCCGTCCGCATCGGTTTTCAGTTCAGGTTTCCAATAAATCGTTGAACGTAAATCGGGCTGTTTATTTTGCAGCCCGGGATTATCATACTTAGGCGCATAAAATTCCCGCGCTTTATAGAATCCCGTGGGCGAGATCGGTAAAACACCTACAGCAGCTATGTCGTTTGCACTAAGGCCGCTTGCCTGCTTCGTGGTGATAATAAGTACACCACCGGCGCTGTTCATACCATAAATACCCGCGTTCGCGGATGTTAATACCTCGATAGTTTCTACAACACTTGTCGGGATCGCATTTATGTCAACGGGATTGGGTTGTATAACTCCGTCCACGACAACCAGCATAGGCGCCGGTTTATGCATCCCGGCAGTCATAAGCTCAGCCCGGAGATAAGGTATGGTTGAGAATCCGCGATGTACCGGTGTTACCCCATGTAATAAATATAATGATGTAGAGAGCTGGCCGCCTAACAAGTCTTTGCTATGCAGCACCTGATCAGCGTTTCCTGCACCTGCCAGACTTTGTGTATAGTATTGATCATCCGGTTTCCTTTCACGAATATTCACCTGTTTCAACATAATTCCCTTGCCGCTTAAATAATTCAACATTTCCTGCTGCTGAATTTTATCGTTGGCAACATAGCTGGCTAAGATCGAATCAGCAATTACCCTCCAGGACTGAAAGGTTCCCGGTTGCACCGGCGGCGCTACCCCTTTAACCCACTTAATCTTTGTGGAGTTTTTATTCTTTGCATTCACAGCGCTTAATACAAATTGCGCCGTATCTGTAAATACGAGGTTTGCAAAACGATAATTCCCTTTATCATCCGTAACAGCGCTCAAGAGGGAGCCGCCTTTAACAGGCAGCAGCGTGATCGTTCCGTTTACCACCGGCTTGTTAAACAGGTTGGTTACCTGTCCTGCAATGGTGATACCGTACTCAGGTATGAAGGTCGGGAAGCGCTTTGCGGTGTCGAGCACTTGCTTCCATTCAAATCTTCTGTAGCCCTGGGTAAGCAGCAGCACGTCGAGGTTCTTCGATGCACTCACGGATGTATCCGAAAAATAATATCCCGGTTGTTCCACATATCCTTTCAAGTCCGATGTCAGTAACAGGTTTGTCAGGATATTCCCGGCGTCCGGGCCGATATCCGGCGCTTTACTTTCGTCAACCACCGAAACGGAAAAATGCCCGGTTGCCGCTTCGCCTTTGCGGTTCAATGCTTTCAGTTTAATGTTTACCTGTTCTCTTTTTGCATAATCAGTTTTATCAGTCGATAGGTTAAGGCTCAGGTGGTCGTAATTCTGAATAAAAAATAATCGCTCGCAAAGAGGTTCATTTTCCGGCGAAAACAAGGTTACCGTCGCAATACCTGTCCGCAGTTTTCTTTTTAATATATCCAGTTTGATCAACGGGCTGTCCAGTTTGCAGGTTACCGAAGTGATCAATCCGCCGGACGTTATCACGAGGCTATAATTTTTACCCTTATTGTTGTTAAAATAAAGGCTGCTTGCCATTATTTTAATGGTCGCCTTTGGCAGCGAATCATTGTCGACGGTGAGCGAAATGCCTTCAGGTGCGGGTTTTGGCAGGTTTATTACTTGCTGCCTGCCGTCCGGGTAGCTGATTTTAGCAGAATAGGTTTTCCCTTCCGCAGGTGTGAGATAGAAATAACCCATTCCCAGGTGTTCCGATGCAAAAGTTGCGACTTGCGCACCCGTATCGTCCGTTATCACTCCTCTAACCACAATACCCAACCCGTCCGCACCTACAGCCTTGACAGCGATTTTAGCAGGTAAATCCACAACCAAGCTCCCTCCTTCGGGAAAGAATTGAATATCCGGTTGCGCATTTTGCCCCTCTTGTTTTACAGTTGCTTCAGGCACCCTAACCGGCTTCAGTGCGCCTACCGGGATCGTTTTCTCGAAAAATCCAAAGTCGGCCTCATTGCGCATCCATTGCGTATATGCCCGCACCCGGTAGTTGCCCTGCGGGAGCGAATCCGGCAATGCAAAATCCCCCCAGGCTACGCCGGTGTCGAGCCGAAGTTGGATGGATTGATCGATGTGATTTTTTGTATTGACCAGGTCGACATGCAGTACGCCGCTCAGGTCGCTTAGCTTATGGTTCTCGCCTTTTGTTACGTAAGCTTTAAAATAAATGGTGTCTCCGGCCGCATAATAGGGTTTGTCAAACTGCAGGTAGGCTTTTTCAATGGGAAAGTTCTGGTAAAAAGCGGCAAGTTTTGCAGCAAGCCCGTTTTGAGCCATTGCGGCAGCGCACCAGCCAAAGGCTAAGAATAATATGAAAAGGCTTTTTTTCATATTTATATGTTGTTCCGGTTTAAGCCGCCATTGCCTGTTTGGACAGTATTGGCCTTAGGTACAATAATGCCCGTTTTTATGCAACGGTGCCGGAATGGTGGTTTAAAATTAATATAATTCCCGATAGATCGGAAGGTAAATAACGAATCGTTCGGAAACGCACAAACTAACTCAGGATTTAGTCTAACGACTGGCTTGACGCTCTTTACATCCCGATAGCTATCGGGGCACTACTCACTCTGAACCAAACCAATTCCACTGCTACTGCCTCTCACCACTCACCACTCACTCTGAACCTTCAACTATGTACTATGAACCAATTCCACTGCCACTGCCACTGCTACTGCTACTGCCTCTCACCACTCACCACTCACTCTAAACCTTCAACCATGTACTATGAACCAATTCTACTGCCAACCGCTCACTGTAAACTGCCAACCACTACTGCACCTTATACCTGAACACCTGCATACCGAGGTTGCCTTTGCTATCCATACCTTCTACCTCTACCCGGTAAGTGCCTTTTGCATCCGAATTGAAAAAGTTGAACGAGGCATTGCCGCCGGCGTCGGTGAGCAAGTCAGGCTGCCAATATATCGTCGTGCGCCGGTCGGGAAGGCTGCCTGCCGGTTTACCGGTATCATATTTAGGCGAATAAAACTCCCGGGCCTTGTAGAATCCATTAGGCTCAATGGAGAAAATGCCCGGCGACATTTCCTGGCCTATCGGCTCGTTAGTCCTATAATCGTCTTTGGTGGTAATTATCATTACCCCTGCGCCCCCGCTTACGCCATAAATGGCTGCATTCGCCCCGCTCAAAATCTCTACTGCCTCAATCGAATTCGGGTTCAACAGGTCGACATTAACGCTGGTGCCCAGTTCAACGCCATCCTCTACCACCAGCATCGTCTCCGTGGCTGGCCCCGAACCCATAGCAACCTGAGATGATAGCAGGTAAGGTTCGCCAAAGGCAAACGATACCCCAGGCAATAGGCCGCTCAAACCAACAGAAAGCGATGGGGCGTTCTTCAACTTGTCGCTCAGTACTACAGCATCGGCATGTCCCGGTCCTAACAAACTTGAGGAACGGTATTTAGGTTTGCTATTGGAGGGTGTGGCTTTTTCATCATCTGCTAATAGCTTTTCCGACACACTATTGGCCACAAACGGCCCTTGCCCCTGGCTGTTCTGTAACGAAGCCAAAATATCCGCATTGCCATTATATTTTGCGTCGAAAGCATTGCCGGGCATTACCGGCGGCATACTGTTCGGCTCATCAAGCGTAAGCACACTTTTCCGGCCGGCTGCCGACGTGGCTTTTAGAATAAACTTCGATCCACCCCAAAACGGCACATTCGAAAAAGTGAATCTTCCATGGCTATCGGTGGTTCCGGTAGCCGGCAAACCACCCGAAACAGGCACCAGGGTCAGCGCACTGTTGGCAACCGGGTCGCCCATTTTGTTTTTCAGGACGCCCGAAATATTCAAACCTCTTTCGGGGCTATAAGAATTAGCCGAAGCAACTGGGCTGCCCATCAGCTCTTTCCACGAAAATCGCCGGTAGCCCTGGGCCATCATCAATATATCAAGGTCTGCCCGGGTTTGGTCGGTGATATTGGAAAAGTAATAGTTTGGTTTTTCAATATAACCCTTCACATCTGACGTTAGCAAGAGATAGGACAAAATGCTGTTTTCCGCGTTTTCGTCCACCAATAGCTTGCTTTCATCAATAACCGATACGGAAAATGACCCGATTACCGGTGCGCCGTCCTTGTCTTTTGCACTCACGTTCAACACGACGTTTTCCCGGGGGCTGAAGCTGGTTTTGTAGGGAGAGACCGACAGGTTAAGCAGATCCTTGTTTTGAATAAAGGCCAGGCGCTCATTGAGCGGCTCTCCTGTTGCCGACAACAGTGTCACCCTGATAATTCCTGTAGGGAAGGCACTGGCAGCGAGGTTAAGCCCCAAAGCAGCGCTTTCCAGCTTTGGATTGTAGCGTTTTATGGAACCGGCGTAATAAACCAGCAGGTTCAGCTGTTGATTTTTGTTTTCGGTAAAATACTGGTGATTGGCCCTGATGGTAATGGCCACTTTGGATGGATCGATCGTGTTCACTGACAAAACAATTCCTTTTGCTTCGGCCGCAGGCAAGGGGATGCTGCTTTGCACACCGTTACTGAACGACACATTGGCTGTATACGTTTTTCCTTCCTCGGGAATAAACCGGAATATGCCCATGCCAAGATGCGATGAGTTTATACTGGCCACCTCCTTGTTCTCGTTATCAATCACTACACCTTTTACTTCCAGGCCCAAACCATTCGGCCCGATTGCCTTGAAGGCCACCCGTGAGGGGACATCGGTAACCATATTGCCGCCTTCGGGGAAGAACTGCATGTCAGGTTTTTGTGCCCGGGGAGTGTTGTCGGCTACGCGGTCAACCGCATTTGCTGAGCTAACCGAAACAAACTGATCAAAAAAATATGGGGTTTTATCATTCCGCATCCATTCTGTATAAGCCCTCACCCGGTAGCTGCCCTTTTGCAAGGTATCGGGCAAACCAAAATCGCCGGAGCCAGCGCCGCCGTTAAGAGGAAGCGCTATTGATTTTATCAGCACGTTTTTAGGATCGATCAAATCGACATGCAAAATCCCGCTGAATGTAGTAGGCTGGTGTAACTCGCCCATTGTAACATAGGCTTTAAAATACATCACCTCGCCGGCAACGTAACAGGCATACGGCCGGTCGAACTGCAGGTAAGCTTTCTCAGAAATATGATCGGTGAGGAGTGTTTTAAGATTTGAAAGCTCCGCTGTAACAGGGTCGGGGCTTTGCTGGCAGCGAGCGGCTGTTTTGCAAAATATCAGTAAAACGGCCGAAAGAACGATTATCTTTTTCATAACATCATCAGGTTAGTATTCGCTTTGAAATATTATTTGCCTATAGTCGGATAAACTATTGCACAGTACTATCCTGCGCTAAAATATTTTAACAGGCTTTTTGAAGTGGCGGCCTGGTAAAACTAATGTTGGGGTAACTATAAGTAAAAGCGGTGATTTACAATGGCATGGCAAATTTAGCGGTATAGTTTTGTATTATTAAAATTTATTCGCGAATTGTTTATCAGGAATCTGCAACAGCTTATTCAAGCCCCGGCGATTCGGGAGCGGCATTTTGTATATGTTGACCATCATCATCACTGATTTTTGAAACCAGGAAAACGGTCACGCCTCCAAACAATGCAATTATGCCGAATGACACCCGCAAACCCGAAGTTTGGGCGATATACCCTACAAAGGGTGGCACCAATACAAAGCCCAGGTAACCAATAGTTGAAATGGATGCAAGCGCCGAAGAACTGCTCATGTTTTTCGACCTTCCGGCCAGGCTGAACACCATGGGCACCACGCAGGATACGCCAAAGCCTACCAGGATAAAGCCCAGCGCCGCGGTGATGGTATAAGGCAGAACAACCGCACCAAGCAAACCAAAAAAGATAAACAAACCGCTGAATTTTAAAACGGTTTTGATCCCCATCCTGGTTACGATCCTGTCGCCAAAGAAACGGCCGCCCGTCATGGCTACGAGATAGATAACAAATGCCGCCGTCGCAATTGTTCTATCGGGGTTTACCTGTTTTTGAAAATAGAGCGCGCTCCAGTCATACATGGTGTTTTCGCAGGCCATGCAGCAAAAACAGATCAATGAGAATTTGAACAGGTGCGGGTCGAACAAGGCAAACACAAAGTAAAAGAGCACAGCCAGCACGATAGCCACCAGGAAACCGTACATGTAAGCCACAGGGACATGGAAGAACAGCAGCAGAAAAATAATTAAACCGGTAAGGCAAACCATCAACAATACCCGACCGAAATTACCCGGAAGCCTGAAACCGGCGCTTAGGCGTGCAACCGGCTTTTGCGGCAGGGTATGGTTTATAAAATAAATGGTTAGCACGTCAAGGACGATGGCAACCCAAATAAATTGCCACCGTGGGGCAATGTTAAAATAAACCATCACCAATCCAACGGCCGCCCCGGCAAAGCCAGCCATGCTCCATATGCCGTGGAAGGTGGCCATGATGGATTTTTTATAAAGCGCCTGTACAGCCACACCCTGGGTATTGATAGAAAGTGTCATCAGGTTACGGGCCATTCCGAAGAAAAACAAAACAGCGGCAAGCTGCCACAGGCTCTTGGTAAAACCGATCAATACCAAATCAATGCTTAAAAACAGGCAGCCAAACAGCATCACCGCCCGGCTGCTGTAATACATCAACAGCCGGTTGGTAACCGGCATCGTCAGCATCAGGCCGATAGGCAGCGCAAAAAGCACGGTACCCAGTTGGGCCTCGTTCAAATGCAGTTGCTGTTTGATGGTTGGGATGCGCGACGCCCAGGTGGAATACCCAAAGCCCGATATAAAAAAATAGATGGCAGCGCCAACCCGGTATTGCTGTGGGGTGCGGGTATGGGCGGCTTCGTCGTTCACTGGTTTGAAACGACTAAAATAGCGGTATCGACGCTATTTTGCTACAAATAGCGCTTTATTTTATTGCCCTTGTTTACGCGATCAATAGCCCGGGTGAAATTAGTTTTAAGCTGGGTAACGCTCACAAGCGCCTTGGAACGGCACGCAAATCGTCCAAAAAGATTTAGAACTCCTCCCTAATCCCCCGACATATCGTCCCAGCTTGCCAGGTAGTTGTCCAGCGACCATGGCCCGGACCCGATCACGGCGAAAAGTACTAACATCGCCAGCGCCAATATCGAAGGCCAGACCAGCGTATTAATGGGTTCCACAAAAATACTGGTCAGGAATATCGCCGCCAGTACAATTGGGATCTGGATAACGCAGGCCAGCCTGGTTTGGGTTCCCAGCAGGATCATGATGCCGCCGACAAGATGCGCGAATGTTACATAATACACCAGTACCATTAACACGATCGGCGTAAACTGTACAAAATGCTGGTTTTCGATAAGTGTTTGCAGGTAGGTGGTATTTTCCATAAAGGCCAGGCCTTTCAGAAACAAAAATACGCCTACGGCAATGCGGATAAGGTCAAGCGCTTTGGGATGATGCGCGTCGCCCCATTGCTCAATTTTATGAACCATGTTCATTATAACCCCCTTGTTAAGAAATTTGGTTTATAAAAGGGCCCTAAGATTGCCCTATGCTTTCATAACTTAAAAGTAAAGAAAATGTTACAATAAAACCAAATTTATTTATCGGGAAAATGCTGCGTTATCCACAAGCTATATCTCATGGAAATCGTTCTTTGAACAAATAAATCCCCCCCCTCAGCGTCCTCTGGTGCCTTCTCCGTTTCTCTGTGGTTAACCCGCCTTTTATATCTTGTTTTTGTTTGTCCAGGTATTGAAAAACAACATTTATCCAGAATTTATCTCTACCTATACAAAAAATTCACTGCTATGAAACTTGTTATCAAATCCTTATGCCTTTTGTTTGTGGTAACCATTATATTACCCAAAAACCTTTCTGCTCAAACTACAGGCTTTCACGTCCTCACCGATTTCCCTATCCATAGCACGGGAGGATGGGATTACATTACCGTGGATGGGTCGGCCAAACGGGTATATGCTTCGCATGGCATGCAGGTAAATATACTCGATGCCACTACCGGCGATTCGGTGAGCTATATTCCCGATACCAAAGGCGTGCATGGCATTGCTCTTTGCCACGACTATAATAAAGGCTATACCAGCAATGGGAGGGCAAACAACATTACCGTATTCGATCTAACTACCTATAAGATATTGAAGCAGGTAGACGCAGGCACTAACCCGGATGCTATTTTTTATGACGATTTTTCGAAAAAAGTGTATGCCTTTAACGGCCGCAGCCAGAATGCTACCGTTATTGACGCAGCGACCGACCAGGTTGTAGCGACCATTCCACTGGGCGGCAAACCCGAAACAGGGGTGTCCGACGGAAAGGGCAAAGTATTTGTCAATATTGAAGATACCGGCGAGGAAGTTGAGATAGACGCCACCACTTACCAGGTAATTAACCGCTGGAAATTGACCGGCGGCGAAGAACCGTCTGGCCTGGCCATTGACCGCCAAACCGGGCGCCTGTTTATTGGCTGCGGCGGCAACCATGTGATGATCGTACTGGATGACAGCAACGGAGCAATTTTAGGGACCTTCCCAATCGGCCGCTGCGACGGCATGGCTTTCGACCCGGGCTTAAAGCTGGCCTACAGCTCCAATGGCGAGGGTACTATTACCGTAGTGCGCGAGGTAAATGCAGGCAAATTTGAGCTGGTTGAAAACATCACTACAGAAGCCGGTGCAAGAACTATCGGAATTGATACGGTGACACACAAATTATACCTGCCAACCGCGCAGTTAAAACCGGTTGCAGCAACTACCGATAATCCAAATCCACGGCCACAGCAGGTGCCCGGAACATTCCATGTTGTTGTTGTAGGAAAATAAAAAAACATTAAAGAAACTTTAGGGGTGGGTCTTAAGAATCCCGGATTAAATGTATATTTGAGACGGGATATCTTAACCTTGTCATATGGATAAAAAACTTTACGTACTGCTCGCACTATTTTTTCCACTGTTTCTTTCGGCACAAACCAATTACAAGCCCGGCGTTATAGTCGACGCTAAAGGCGATACCCTGCGTGGCTTGATCAACTACCTGGAGTGGAATCAAAACCCTGAAACAATCGATTTCAAATACAAAATCAACAGCGCACCGCAGCACCTGGGCGCCAAAGCCCTTCAATATTTCGGTGTAAACGGCTATGAATATTACCGCCGGTATACGGTAAATATCAGCCTCAGTACAACCGAACTACAGCGACTAACCGACATGCCCGACACATCCAGTAAAACTGCAACCGTATTTTTGAAAATACTTCAAACAGGGAAAAACGCCATCTTGTTTTCGTACACCGATAACTTAAAAAAACGGTTTTATATCGCTGACAATGCCGATGGTAAACCCGAAGAATTGAAATACCTGCTTTACCTGAACCCTGATGACAACAACAACCTGGTTACCCGGCGGGTTTACCAGGGCCAGCTAAGTTTAGTAGCGGGCAACCACCATATAGATATTTCCGGCGATCTGGCCGAAACACAGTATGATGAGCGCGGCCTGGTTAAGATCGTGTCGAAAATCAACGACGGCCAAAATCTCCTTGCTGCGCCGAAATCGGAACATTCGTTGAGGTTTTTTGCCAGAGTATCGGGTGCGGCAACCACTTTGAGTTTCAGCGGCAACCCTAATACTTCTGTTATTACTGGTAACTCGAGTTCATTATCGCCGCAGGTAGCAGTAGGATTTGATGCTTTCTTTAATCCCAATGTCGGACGCTTAGCTATTAGGGTTGAGCTTTCCGCCTCGACAGCAAACTATTCCATTTCAAACAGTGTTCAAAACGAGCCTAACGTCACTACAACAACTTCAAGCCAGCTAAAACAATACATTATAGCATTGAGTCCAATGTTGATCTATAATTTCTATAACACAAAAGGATTAAAAGTGTACGCCAGCGTGGGTTTTAAACTAAACGCCCCTATTTATCCTACAAATACCTACAATATACAAACCTCCAGCGCCGGCGTACCGGGTAGCACGGTCAATAACGGGTCTATGCCTTCTTTGCAAATGGAGTCATTCTTCTTATCCATACCGGTTAAAGTGGGAATAATGATCAACCGGCAAATCGACATTTATGCGGGTTATTGCATTTCGACCAGCTTAACGAATTATGAGACGACAAATAGTAAGCTGACAGCATACCAGGCCGGGATAAATTATTTTTTCGGGAAATAGGCGGCAGTAACGGGCTGTCATTGTTTGTTCGATAGCAACTCATGTACCAGCTCTGTTAAGTTCACCGATGCACAGGCAATTAGCTCATCGGCAGCACCATAATAAATATAGAGCCTCTCATTTTCGATCACCGTGCCCGTAGGGAAACATACATCATCCACGTCTCCGGTAAGCTCGTAGTCAAGTTCCGGGCTGAACAAAGCGTATGGCAGGCGTGCAATTTCCTTCCGCGGATCGTCCAGGTCCATCAACGCGGCACAGGCTGCGTATTCCAGCCCTTCCCCTTGTTTTTTTACCCCGTGGTAGATCACCAGCCAGCCCTGTTCTGTTTCTATCGGAGGGCAGCCGCTGCCTACGTATTCAGCCTCGTGCGGATACTCAGATTCCAGGAAAATATGCTCTGCAAAATGTGTAAAGTAGTCATTCCAAAAATCTAAGGTCAAATCAGCAAGTTCCTTAACAGATACCAGCTGTATGCCGGGTTTTATGCGGTGCAGAAACACCAGGTTGCCGTTGACGCGGCGGGGGAAGAAGACAAAATCTTTATCAGCCAGGATATTTGCGCCTTCGTTGTAGCTAAGGTATTTTTTATTTAATGCGGCATTGTCTTTTGTCAGGCGATCAAAGTCGGTAAAGGTTATCCTGGGGACGATGATGCCCCAACGGGTGAAAGTTTGCAGATCGGTTGAAGTAGCCAACGCACCCAATGCATTGTCACCGTCAAAGGCCACATAAGCGAGGTAGAAAACACCATCGATCTTAACGATGCGCGGGTCTTCCATCCCATGCCGTTCATAATCATAAGCAGGCTCCAGAACAGGTCTTTCCCAACGGTTTTTTATCGACATGGGGCCATCCAGTTCGCAGTAGCCGATCGTAGAGTAATTCTTGATGTGAACAGCCCTGTAGAACATATAAATCTTATCGCCCTCCCGGATAACCGCGGGGTTTAATACGCTTTCGTCTTCAAATTCAAAACCGGCTTTGCGCAGTAATACTCCTTCTTTTTTAACTTTTATCATCGTTAAAGCCTTTTTTAAATTTTCCGTCGTCAAGGCAGGCTATAATACCCTCAATTACGCGTTTTGTTTCGTCAGGTCCGCTAACACGTACCGAAAAAGCACCGGATTGCTTTGCCGGGTAATCGTTACCGCCCGGGAAGATTGCATCGCCGATAAAGATCATTTCGCCGATGGCTATGCCCAACACGTCGCGAAGTTTAAACATCCCATATTTTTTGTCGATGCCTTTTCTGGTGACGTCGATAGAAGTGGCGCCGCCCAGGTTAATAGCGAATCCAGGGATCATTTTTTCCAGCAGGCTTTTGATCTTCGCCCTTTTGGAAAAACCGGGGTCCCATTTGGATTTTTCGGCCAGCGGCGCCGCCTGTCCCAAACCCGAATAGGTTACCTGGCTGCCCCGGTCCTGGATCGTTTCTCCCCAGGTTTTTTTTGCCTTAAAACCTGAATCATCCACCGCCTGCTCCAGCGAACTGATGATCTTTTGCTTTTGTTTGTCGCTGAAATTCTCGGCATAAAGCTGTTTCCAGCCCGACTTGTATTGATAGAATTTCGTCCCGCAGGTAGGAAGGATGGATAAATTCTGCAGGCGTTTTCCCTTCGGCAAATAAGCCAGCACCTGTTTTTCAAATTGTGGCCAGTCGCCGCCCGAAATAACCGCGACCTTAGCAACCGTCAGAAGTGCGGCCAGCCTTTCGGCCATTTGTTTATCAATAGCGGCCTTGCTTTCTGCCAGCGTACCGTCGAGATCGAAAGCAACAAGTTTTTTCATAGATTGGTTTATATGTTGCGCAGTCATTTAATGCGCGCCATTGGGAAATTGTTTAATTCTTTCTTTCTTCCCGACTTTCCGTCTTCCGGACTTTCCGACTTCCAGTCTTCCAGTCTTCCGGATTTTCCGACTTCCGGACTTCCGGACTTTCCGACTTCCGGACTATTCCGGTAATACAATTTCAAGTATGATCATTTTATTTTTTGGCACAAAGGGGCAGGCGCCTACGATGGCAGGCAAAAGCATCACCTCGCCTTTCTTAAACGGGTACATATCATTTTTATATTCCAGCTCGCCCTCACCATCCACGCCAACCAATATACGCGGAGTATTGTCTTTTCCGGTCATAAACGGTGCAAAGCCAGTATGTCGCATCACTCTGAAATGCACATCTTCCACAAGCAATTCCCGCAGTTCAGGGCCGTCGGAAATAAAACAAGGCTTGCCAGGCCCGATCTCCGTTTTCGAGAAATCAATACAGGCTAAGGCTTCATCCACCTGTAAATCACGCGGCTTGCCGGTTTTTTCGTCAACCCGGTCCCAGTCGTAAAGACGGTAGGTAACATCGCTGTTTTCCTGCACCTCAAATACCACCACATCGCCGAGCGTATGCACCGTGCCGGCCTTTATCAAAACACTTTCACCGGTTTTCGGCACAAAGCTGGCGAGGTCTTCCGCTACCTTGTGCTCTTTTAATTTTTCTTTTAGGCCTTCTTCGGTTGTGCCCGTCTTTAAGCCGGCATATACGCGGGCGTCTTTTCCCGTTTCCAGCACCACCCACGCTTCCGTTTTGCCATGTTCGCCCGGAGGAATATATTCCGTTTGCGTATCCGAAGGATGCACCTGCACAGATAGCACTTGCTGACAGTCTAAAAATTTCAGCAGTAATGGAAAGCGATCGAACTTGCCGGCCAGCGGCCCCATCAATTCCGCTGATGAACTATCCAGTAATTGTTTTATCGACTGGCCCCTTAGTTTGCCGTTGCTCACCTCGCTTGGATGATCGTCGCGGTCGCTTAAAATCCAGGCTTCGCCGATGGGATTCTTTGGCGGTAATGGTTTCGATAGAAGGTTTTCCAGTCTTCTGCCGCCCCATATGCGGTATTGATAGATCGGGTCGAATTTTAAAGGATAAAGTGGTATATGCTCCATGAAAAGACAACACGGATAGGAAGCAGATAGTTTGGACGTATATATAAAACTTACGAAGTTTTTAAACGGCAAAGCCCTCAATGAGGCCTTAAAAGACAATAAGCCTCCGAATTAAACTAAGTTTATTCCCACCAAAGTATGGCTTTCAGCTTTCGGCTTTCAGCTTATTTCTCCATCTCCGGCGTATACTCACCCCTTCGCGCAGCATTATCCAAACTGGCGCGGAAGTAAAGCATTTTCTGTGCCTCCGCCACGTTTTCGTCTTTTCCCTTCCATATTTCAAGGGCAGGCTGCTGGATAGCCCTGGCAAACGAAAACGTAAGTGCCCATGGCAGCTTCCCTTTATATTTTACATGCATGGCGTTCAGGTGAGCGGTTGCGTCTTCGGCTGACTGGCCCCCTGATAAAAAAGCAACGCCCGGCACTACAGGCGGTACAGATTGCAGCAGGCAGTTAACCGTGGCTTCGGCAACTTTATCAATACTGGCCGGTTTGGCATAGCTTAAACCCGGAAGCACCATATTAGGCTTCAATATCAGCCATTTCAGGTTGACGTTTTGTGCGAAAAGCTGGTCGAACAGTATATGCTGGGTCTTAATCGTGGCGTCGAAACAGCGCTTTAGATCATGCGCGCCGTCCATCAACACTTCCGGTTCCACAATGGGAACAATTCCGGCTTCCTGGCAAAGTGCTGCATAGCGGGCCAGGGCGTGCATATTGGCCTCGATACATCCCCGACTGGGTATAACCGAGCCGATGGTGATCACCGCGCGCCATTTGGCAAACCTGGCGCCCATGTCAAAATATTTAGATAGTCGTTCTTTCAGTCCGTCCAGGCCCATGGTGATCTTTTCGCCGGGGAAACCTGCAAGGTCCATGGTGCCTTCATCAACCTTTATTCCCGGAACCACCCCGGCTTTTTTCAGCATATCAATAAATGGAACGCCATCGTCGGTAGATTGGTGGATCGTTTCATCAAAAAGGATAGCGCCGCTGATCACCTTGCCGAGATTAGGCGTGGTTACAATAAGCTGGCGGTATTTGCGCCGGTATTCGATGGTTTGGGGGATGCCCGCTTCTTCAAATCGCTTGTTACAGGTTGGGATACTTTCGTCCATCGCCAGCAGGCCTTTGTCACCGGCAAACAACGCTTTAACGGTATGGGTCATTTCTTTTGCTTTCATAATGCAGCGGCATTTTAGGATTAATATTGAGATAGATTGTTTAACAAGTTTACGGAATAAATGTTACCTCAAAATTATTTTGCGATTGTTTTGAAGGGAATGACGGATATTTTACAGAAATCTAACCAACGGGATTTCGACGTGGTTTACCGGAGCCCTTACCTGGTCTCTCATGTGATATCCCAAAGGACAGGATTTTTGGCTTCCTTTTTCGCAACAAGCTGCCTTTTCCAGCGAGGTATACGATACAGGCTACAGATCGCCACTTTTTATTCCGGCTGCGGCAAAATTGGCCGCCCTTGCGGTTAGGGCCATATAGAGGATCGACGGGCTTTGGTTCCCGGTGGAGGCCATGCATGCGCCGTCGGTGACAAAAACATTTTTGCACAGGTGCAATTGATTATGCGCGTTCAACATTGAGGTGGCCGGGTGTTTTCCCATACGGCAGCCCCCCATTTCGTGGATATCGAGACCGGGCGGCTGCTTGTTCTCGTGCGTTTCGATGTTTCGGCAACCGGCTTTTTCAAGCATTTCGCGGCTTTGGGTTAAAAAATCCTGCACCATCCGCTCATCATTATCATCATACTCCACCGAGGTGATGAGCAGCGGTATGCCCCATTGGTCTTTTTGATCCTTGCTTAGCCGTACATGGTTGCTGATCTTCGGCACGGTTTCGCCCTGCATATACATATAAAGTTGCCAGCCGCCGGGTTCGGTCAGTGCATCCTTATAGGCGCCGCCGATCTCGTTACCGGCTATGCTATCCGGATGGTTTGGCCGGTATGCGCCCATAAAGGTGGTAAAACCGCCAAAATAATCCGTTTCGTGCCGGTGGAGGTTGCGGTAGTTGGCAAGGATCAGTTCAGTAGGATTGCGTCCGAAGTAATATTTATCAAGGAAGCCATCCATTGTTGCCGTAATGGAGGCCCGGTAATTCTGGAAGGCGACATATTTGCCCAACAGGCCGTTGTCATTCCCTAAACCGTTGGGAAAGCGGGCGGAGGTAGAATTAAGCAGCACGAGGCTGGTATTTAAGGCCGATGCATTCATAAAGACCACGCGTGCTTTAAATTCCATCACTTCTTTGGTATTGGCGTCGATTACCCTGACGCCGCTTGCTTTGCCTGACTTGTCATTGTAAATAACGGAATGCACCACCGAAAAGGGCCTGGCGGTAAGATTGCCTGTGCGTTTTGCCCAGGGCAAGGTCGAGCTTACCGAGCTGAAATAGCCGCCAAAAGGACAGCCGCGCATGCACTCGTTGCGTGCCTGGCAGGCTGCCCTGCCCTGCTCGATATGTACCGGCTGGGGTTTAGTGAGGTGCGCCCAGCGGGCATGCACCAAATGCCGGTCGGGGTAGTTTTGGCTGATCGACTTGCTGACGTGTTCCTGTACGCAATTCATTTCGAATGGCGGCAGGTATTCCCCATCAGGCATGGACTCCAAACCATCGCGGTTGCCGCATACGCCAATAAACTTTTCAACGTGCGAGTACCATGGTGCAACATCGGCATAGCCTATCGGCCATTCAATCCCATAACCGTAGCGCGCCGGGTTGGTAAATTCAAACTCGCTCCAGCGCTGGCAGGCGCGCCCCCAGGTAAGCGATTTACCGCCAACCTGGTAGCCCCGGATCCATTCAAAAGGCTTTTCCTGAATATATAGGGTGATCTTTATCTTTTATAAAAAAGTGGGCGCAGTCCTCGCCAAAACCGGCAGCTTGGCTGATATAGGGATTCTCTTTAAGGAATTGGAGCGTCATTTGCCCGCGATGCCTAAATTGCCAGGGGTCCATGGTAGCGGTGGGATAATCTTTGATATGCTCCACATTACGCCCGCGCTCCAGCACGAGCGTTTTCAAACCGAGCTCACAAAGCTCCTTAGCGGCCCAGCCACCGCTGATGCCCGAGCCTACTACAATGGCATCGTACGTTAAAGGAATTTGAGTTGCCGTCATCCGGAATAATTGGTAAGGATAAATATAGCGAATCGAGAGTCAAGAACCAATCCCGCACGTGCGGGAAAGAAAAATACGGATGAAATGGACAAATAGCCTCCATCTAGTTTATTAATCGGGTCGCGGCAGCCTCGTCCAATATGATAACTGCGTTACTAAGTTTTTGAAAGATCGACGCCGGTACCTTTTCGGTGATTTCACCTTTAAGGGCTGCTGTAACGATATCAGCCTTTCTTGCGCCGGAGGCAAGCAACACCGGGAGTTTTGCTTCCTGAAGGTGTTTTAAACCGAGCGTGATGCCTTCGGTGAGTTGTGTCTGCTGCTTAAAATATTTCTGCCCCACGCTCACCGTAACGGAGTCAAGCGCTGAATGATGCGCATAGGTGTTAAAACTTGTTCCCGGTTCGTTCAAGCCGATATGGCCGTTCATGCCTATTCCGACGATCATCAGGTCGATTGGCCCTTTTTCTGCAACAAACTCATTTACTTCAGCACAGGCAGCGTCCAGGTTGGCCGCTTTGGCATCAAAAAATTTGATGCGGGCCGGGTCAATAGAAAGAGGATCAAAAAAGTGCTCATTCAAAAAACGGGTACAACTGCCATCGTCGTCCGCGCCCAGGCCAACCCATTCGTCGAGGGCCACAAAAAAACAACGGCTCATGTCTACCTCACCTGCGGCGGAATCGGCCACCAGGTACCTGAACATTCCCGCAGGCGATTCGCCCGAAGGAAAACAGATCAGCGAAGAAGGCTTCTTTCTTAGTTGGTTCACAACCAGATCAGCAGCCATCCGGCTCATCTCATCATAGTCCGCGGTAATTATTAGTTGCATGGGTACACCTTATGGGCTGCAAGTTAAAACAAGGTTTCTAATCCGTCAATGTGAAAACTATGCGTTTTCGACCTCCTGGTGCACCTCTGCCTTAAAACTAATAATGAATTTGGTTCCTTTGCCCGGTTCGCTCTCCACTTCCATCGATCCATTGGCTGCATTTACTATTTTCTTGGCTAAAAAAAGGCCTATGCCCTGCCCTTCAACTTCCTGGTTCAGCCTGCCATACATTTCAAATATCTTACTTATACTTCTTTTGGGTATGCCCATCCCGTTATCCTCAACCGCGAGCGTAATGAAATCCCCGTCGGCTACCGTCCGGATATGAATGACCGGTGGCTCATCGCGCTTAAATTTTATTGCATTGGAGACCAGGTTATAGATAATGCTGCGCAGGTTCTTTTTGGAGAACAGGATCGCTTTTACCTGCAGGTCGCGCACAATCACCGCCGCTGACAATTTGATCTTGTCTTCCAGGCTCCACTCAATATTGTTAAGTATTTCGTCAACGTCCACTTTCTCTAAAACGATCATATCGCCTTCTATCCGGGCAATAGTGGCTATGTCGGTTATCAGCTCGCGGTATTTATGGATCGAGCCATTGATCATGTTCAAAAAGTCAAGCAGTTTCGGTTCCGAAAGCGTTATTTTGTTCATGATATTAATACTGGTCTCGATATTGGCCAGGGGCGCCAGCAAGTCGTGCGAAGCGGCATGGATAAAATGGTCCAGGTCTGCATTGATCCGCACCAGCGTCTTATTTTTCCGGGCCAGTTCAAGCTGCGCCTTTTTCAAGGCGGTTATATCGTTAAAAGTAATAACCGCGCCTGTGTTTTTATTGCCTGCCTGCTGCACATAAGGCATGGTCATTATCTGGTACCATTTGCCGTTGTTGGTTTCAATTTCTTTGGTGATAACGCTTCCATCAGCCAGCACCTTTTTAACATCTTCAATTATTGTTTCTAATTTGATATTAGTTGATATATTGCTCAGCGGCCTGCCAACGTCGGTTTCGAGCAAGTTGATCTGTTTTACCGTTCCGGGTGAAAACTTCATCAGCAGCAGGTCGTTGTTGATAAACAATTGCCCGTTCACATTACTTCTGAAATAGTTGTTCAAATCGTCATTCAGCTCCAGCAGCTCTTTGTTCTTCAATTGATAATCGGAATTGATCGTATCGAGCTCCTCGTTTACCGATTGCATTTCCTCGTTGGTGCTTTGCATTTCTTCATTTGCCGAAAGCAGTTCTTCGTTAAAGGATTGCATGTTCTCGTTCGAGGCGTCGAGCTGCTCGTACGAAGAATGCAGCTTTACTTTAAGCTCCTTAACTTCCTCTTCCAGGTTTGCGGTATATTGGTCAAGGTTCAGCTTTTCGTCAAAAACCTCCTCATCCTGCATGGAAGAACCGGTTGATACAGCTTCCTTAAAAGTAACCATCAGCAATTTTTGCGCGCCTTTTTTAAGCGTTAAAGGGCTAACAGATACATTTACCCTGATACCTTTTCCTCTGTATCTTATTTTTATACTATTGGCTGTGGCAGTAACGCCGGTTTTCAGCGCTGTGGTGCTTAGGGTATTAAATGCCATAGCCAGCTGCTTTGGCAAAAGTGTGGTGAGGTTTGAGCTAAAATGCTTGGGCAGCAGGTATTTGGTAGTATCGCCATAGGATTTAACCACGAAATTGTTTTCATCAACGCAAATGGCCAGGTAGCCAAGCTCGGTTGCTAAACTTTCATGTATCGCTTCGGCCAGGGCAGGATCGGTGTTTGCGATAGCGCCGGCCGCCGGGAAAGGCGACGGAATGCGCTTAACATCCAGGGCATCGGGGAACGAAAAAGCATCAAAGCTGACCGACCGCTTAGTTTCCAGGTTTTTATAGATCTTCCATTTTTTATGCACTACCTCCAGGTTTCGGATAATAGGCATAGGGTTCTCGCTGGCGCCCAAAAACAAATAACCGTCCATTTTAAGCCCAAAAAGCAGCATGGCAAAGATCTTTTTTTGCAGAATGGGGGTCATATAGATCAGCAGGTTGCGGCAACTGATGAATTGCATATTGCAATAAGGGGGATTTTTCACCAGGTCGTGATTGGCAAAGATCACCATCTTCCGGATAAGGGGTTTTACCCTGTACGCATCTCCTTCCTTTAAAAAATAGGTGTCAAGCCGCTCCGCCGTTACATTTTTTGCGATGCCCGCCGGGTATATGCCTTTGCCGGCATAGTGCAGGGCGACGGTGTCCACATCCGTTGCAAATATTTTTACCACCGTATCTTTATAGTCGTCGGTCAACAGCTCGGCGATCAAAATGGCAATGGAATAAACCTCCTCGCCCGTTGCACAGCCTGCTACCCACATTTTTAGTTCTTCGCCGGGGGCCAGCCGTTTCAAGATATCCGGAAACACACCGGATTCAATAAATTCAAACGCCTCCTTGTCCCTAAAAAAGGAAGTGACGCTGATCAGGAAATCTTTGGCAAGTCCCTCTATTTCGTCAGGATTTTTCCTCAGGAAGCCCAGGTAGGCCCGCAGCGACGAGAAATTATTCTGTGCAGCCCTTCTCAGGGTCCTCCTCAATATGGTTGATTGTTTATACTCCGAAAAATCAAGCGGCAGCTTGTCCTTGATGAGGCTAACTATTGCCGTTAAGCTTTTTTCCTCCTCCTTCGTGTTAGTCGCCAGGCTTGAGCCATATTGGATATAGTCTTCAATGGCATTGGGCATCAGCTCGGGTTCTAAAATAAAATCCACCATCCCGGTGGCAATAGCATGCGAGGGCATGCTGGCAAAATCCGAAGTTTCGGGGTCACGGGCGATAACCATCCCGCCTGCCTTCTTTATGGCTTTGACGCCTTCTGTGCCGTCAGAACCCAGGCCCGAAAGAATAACCCCGATGGCCTTATTGCCATATTCTTCTGCCAGGGAAATAAAAAACCGGTTGATGGTAAGGTGCGGGCCTTTTGTACTTTCCTTATCCGTTAAATGGAGGCTGGCCCCCTCGATGGTCATGTATTTATTGTTGGGTATAAGATACACCACGTTACATTCCACTGTCATACCATCTTTAGCTTCTTTCACCGCGAGTTTACTGTGCCCGCCGAGCAATTCAACCATCCGGCTTTTAAAATCCGACGATAAATGCTGTATGATGATATAGGAGACGCCGTCCAGCGGTGTATGATCAAAAAAAGAATTGATCTCTTCCATTCCCCCGGCTGAGGCGCCAATGGCAATGATATGATTGGGTAACTCTGGTAACAGCATAATACGGGGATTTAAGGAACAGCTAATCCGGCACATGAAATCCGGCAAGAAAAGACTATCAGACAAATAAACCTACTATTAAATTTTTGAAAAGCAGGTATTTATTTACGTATGTATGAATATTTATTATCTTACGAAATCACACAGCCTTTTCCCAAATAAGCCATTAAATACTTATTACTTCACCCGGGGCTGTAATTATTTTAAAAAGCCATACGTCAATTTATCAATATCGCCTGTCGCCCCGAAAGACGCAATCGATACCGTATTGGTGTTGGGCATTTTGGTAATTACCTTTATGGTCATAAACAGCGCAAATCGCCGCGATGTAAAAAACATATCCAAGCCGTTAACGGAATTCACATCGACAAAAACCGGTATCCTGCCCCGCAAATAAAAAGAACGTCGAAATAAACAGCCGATAAATACCTATCTGCGCGGCCGGTTGGGGTTAAAAGCAATTAAGTATTGCAGCTCATCGCCGGCTAAACTTTCATTTTCACGTGTTTTCGAAAGCCCGTATTTAATGTCGGCCAGCTTCATTTTTACAAGTCTGAACAGTTCTCCCAATACTTCCGGCATTACACGGATGGCAACCGTGGGAAAATATCTTTTTTCGATTGACGTTTTTTCCTCGGCTGTGGTGAGGCTAAGCTCCCATCGTTCATCGGTTTTAAAGCCATTTTCTTTGGCGCAATTCCCAAGGTCAAATACATATTCCCTTGCTTTCAATTCTGTAGTTTGCTCGCGCATGTTATTTGGATTTATTTTTATTTACTGTTATCAAACTGTCGTTTCTCGATTTTCCCGATTGATAATCCGAGGGCGCTTTTTTGCCGACTGGATTCGGCGCCTTTTTTACGTTTTTACTGCCTTTGTCTTTGCTCATTGTTAGGTTGTTTAATATATGTGATTTAAAATGCCTTCCGAAGCTTAATGATCCGCATCCAGTGCATCAGCTTTATCACCGGGTACACAGGGTCTATCTCAAACCATTTTTTACCGAAGTTGGCGCTGTTAGGATACCTGTGGTGATTATTTTGAAACAATTCGCCAAGCAGCAGAAAGTCAAAAGGCGAGGTGTTCTTCGATTTGTCCTTGTTATCGAAATTGGTGTAGCCGTATTTATGGCCGCACCAGTTTACAATGGCGCCTTGTATTGGTCCCATAAAAAAGTGGATGGGCAATAGCAGGAATAACCACCAATGGGCGGCAAAAAAAATATAGAAACAAGTATATGCCGCCCCGAAAATAATCCTTGAAGCAACGGATGAGCCCATCCTGTCGATCAGCGGCCACTCCGGGTAATAGCCTTTTGACCGTGCCTCCGGGTCTTTGGCCCGTTGTACATGGTCCTTAAAAGTTTTGAAAGTCGCACTCACCATATGATAGATGTCCTTGAAAAAATGAGGCGAATGCGGGTCCTTTTCGGTATCGCTGAACGAATGATGGTCGCGGTGCATGGTGGCATATGCGCGGGGATTTAGAAATGACGTGCCTTCAAAAAAATAAGTCATCAAATAAAAAACGCGTTCCCAGGCTTTACTGATGGTAAACATGCGATGGGCTGCATAACGGTGCTGAAAAAATGTTTGAAAGAACAATGACAGGAACCAGTGGGCAATAAAAAACAAAAAGATAATCAGCATAAATATGGTATTACATAGTAAATAACAGGCATGAAACTTTTTTGAGGAGAGACACGGATGTTGAGCGCGGCAACGTGATCTTTTCGCGTTGCTTAGTATCTGCCCGATTCACCGAAGCTAAATTTGCCGGTATGACCGAAGCAATGTGCGGGTAAAAAGAGATGTAGCGTTATATGGCAGGTTAATAATATAAACTCCGGAACTTGTGATTTGTTTTCTGTTACCTAAAATATATACAGGCTTCCGTAAAATCTCAGCGAAGGTAGTCAAATAGTTGAGGTAATCTGAATAAAATATAGGGCCAACATGTTTAACGATAAAAAAATGGAAAAGGGGTGAATTTAAAGCCGGGCAGTATCATTTCTACCTTAAGAGGTTGTTGCAATCTCTATATTTTCAAATAGCTGGCTACTGATTATCGAAACTTTATCCTTAACACTTATCTTACAAAATAACTTCGACGGCATAAAAAATTTGAATAGTTACCTGACGAACAGTTAAAGGATTGATTTTTCTTCAACCAAAGGATTTGAGCGAAGCCCCGTAAACGGCGAATTTAACAATCTTTTCTTTACAACAATTTGTTTTACCCCTTTGTCGGAAGCGTCCTCGGCCATTTCTATAATCACCTTGTCCAATCTTTCCAGCTCAAACTGCATGTATTCAAATGCTTCTTTATCCGAGGGATTATTCCGCAGTATCTCAACCAGGCCTTTTAAATTTGCCAGCGGACTGCGAACCAGGTGCGACTGTTTCCAGGCGATATCTTTTATACTGTTTACGTGATCCTGTATTTGTTTATATGCGTTTTTTAAACGCCGCTCAGCTCCCTTTCGTTCGGTTATGTCCTCAAACTGGCTCACAAAATATATTGGCCCGCCTTTTTTATTTGTAACGGTAGCTAAGTTGATGGATACCCATACAACGCTACCGTTTTTACAGATATACCTTTTTTCTACACGGTAGGTTTCATTTTTGCGCTTTATGGCATTATACATTATGTCGATAGATTCTGCCTGGTCATCCGGATGGGTCAGGTCATGGAATGACATGGAAAGTAACTCTTGTTCGCGGTATCCCACTATGTCGCACAAACGCTTATTTACTTTCAGCCACTTTCCTTTTAACGAAACCAGGGCCATCCCTATTGCGGAATGCTCAAATGCCGCCCGGAATTTTGATTCGCCTTCTTTTAATTTCTCCAATAGTTTAGTCAGCTTAGCCGAACGCTCTTCCACACGCTTTTCGAGTTGTTCGTTCATCGCCTTTACCTCTTCTTCCGCATTATGCCGCTGTATATCGAATTTATTCAGCCAATTAGCTGTGTGCCATATCAAGGCCGTGCCCAGCCAGGTAAAACAAATAAAAAGCAATGAAATACTGGTCTGCTCTGAAAATAACCGGTATCGCCGGGATGCAACACCGATGGCGCCTGCCGCTATAACAATAAAAATCAGCAGCAGGATGACCTGCCGGGCCATAACATTGCCCACCAGTTTGCCGGTAAACATGTCGCTTAGGCCAAGCGAGGGATGTAACAACGATGCGATAAGCGACACGAAAAAAAACAGCACGGCAGTATGTACAGCCATAGCGCCTGCTAAGTAAGAATCATAAAATAACGAAAATCCATACAGGTACCCGACTATCGACAAGGCCGAAATTGCGGTAACAGCATGAAGTAAGTATTGCGCCACGGTATGCGACAGCCGCCTTTTAATGCTGAACCCGAAAAATGCAAGTCCCAATAGGATAAAACATACCGCAGTATTAGGAGACATCCGGCCGGGGAAGGGGTACTTTCGGACAATTGAAGTTGTATCGGCAATAAACAATTGATCAAATCCTGTATTAAAATTAAACAGGTACGCCAGTACAGACACAACGCCGGTAAGAATAATCAGAAAGGATAATACCAGGAAGACCAACGTATTGTAGTGCTTAATTTGATGTTGCGTAAGAAATAATGCAGCGCCTAGCAAAACAAAGCATAGGGCGGTATTAAATTTCATTGCAACATACCCGGGGAATACCGTCTGTAAATAGGATATATGAAATTCCCAGCCAAAAATTACCAATGCCCCCGTCGCCAGGCTCAATAAGCTTACAACGGTAACGGCTGTTACTTTACGGTGAAGGTACATAGCGAACTGTTTGTACCGTTTATGGCCTTTATCTGTACGCTATCATCTATTATGCCAATATTGACAATTATCCGGGATCGCTGTTTTAATCTGCAATATCCGGCAGGCATTACATACTCATGAAAACTTGTTGGATCGGGTGTGGTAATAAAAATTGCACTGCGGCTGGCCATGATGTTTAGGGTAAGCGGTATTTATTGAATACATTAAAGGTACACTTTACTTCCATAAGTTGTATGAAGTATTTTGACGGTATTTTGTTAATCGCATATTACTCAGGCAAAACGTTTCATTTTTTAACGTATTCAGCGAACAGTTTTATAGCATATTAGTCGTTTGAACAGCAAAATACTGAATTATATAAAACATATGCTTGTTTAAATTTCAATTCCTAAATACGCTGATCCTATCAAAACAGGCGCAACCATGGTCCATGCCGGAAGATCTCAAATCTTTAAAAAACAAATCCCCGCATTATAAGTTACTCCTTTCATATACACCATCAACTGGCATAACCAGCGCCCGCTATTCGAATGGAAGCAGTAATGACTTGTTTCCATTTCACAACTAACGCTTGCACTTAGGAATTACCATCATTCTTCTGCGGTAATGATTAAGCCTGACCAATAAGTTTATTTAAATCATCGATGAAACAGCACAACTATACACGGTATTTCCGTGTTTTTAAGCGGGATACTGTGGTTACAGAAATATCCACCAATGACCTGTCAAGGCGAAAACTAAAGGCCGCAGGCAAGAACTGGCTGTTAGGCGATACAAAAATAATCCTTTGCGCAATTGCCGATGTTGCCTATAAACTGCCGGCTGATCACGCCTTATTTTATGGTTACTCCACAAAAGTTAAAGCGATGGAAATGGCGAAGGCGGGTGCCTTAAGCTACATCAATCACTTGATAGACGAAGGCGCATCCGGAACAGAAAGGCTGCTGCAGTACAGGCGGGACCATTACCAGGACCTGAATATTAACCTTGTTGAAGCGAATATTCATCAGCCGGAAAATGATGAAAAGACTGCTTTATATCAACGGCCGGTATGATCTTCATCATAAAATCACCGCGCCTGCCGCATTAATTTAGATTCATATAAAAACAATCAAAATGAACGAGCTTGAAGAAATAGACACAGATATGGATGAAGCGCCATCTCCCCGGGTGTTAAAAAACATACATGCCTACTGGCGCGCTGCCAATTATTTATCAGTAGGCCAGCTTTACCTGCGCGATAACCCGTTGCTAAAAGAGCCGCTGAAGCAGGAGCATGTAAAAAATATGCTGCTGGGTCACTGGGGCACCACCCCGGGGCAAAATTTTATTTACACCCACCTGAACCGGGTAATTAAACGGTACGACATAGATATGATCTACATATCCGGGCCGGGTCATGGGGGGCCTGCCGTGGTGGCCGGCACCTACCTCGAAGGCTCCTATACAGAAGTTTACCCGAATATTACGCAGGATGAAGACGGACTCAAAAAGCTGTTTACCCAGTTTTCGTACCCCGGGGGCATATCGAGTCATGCGTCGCCACAAACGCCAGGATCTATCCATGAGGGCGGCGAACTGGGCTATTCCCTAAGCCATGCATTCGGCGCGGTAATGGATAACCCCGAACTGGTGGCAGCCTGCGTGGTAGGCGACGGCGAGGCCGAAACCGGTCCACTGGCAACCGCATGGCATTCCAATAAATTTTTAAATCCGGTTACCGACGGGGTGGTGCTGCCTATCCTTCACCTGAACGGATATAAAATATCAAACCCGACTGTGCTGGCACGGATCAGTCACCAGGAGCTGGAGCAGCTTTTCTTTGGCTACGGCTGGACACCTTATTTTGTTGAGGGCGATGACCCGGAGCTAATGCACCGGGCAATGGCGATTACGCTCGATAAAGTAATTGCGCATATCCGCCAAATCAAGGCGGACGCACTGGAAAAGTCGGATACCGGTCGTCCCCGCTGGCCCATGATCGTTTTAAAATCGCCAAAGGGCTGGACCGGCCCCAAAGAGGTTGATGGCTACAAAATCGAAGGTAACTTCAGGGCGCACCAGGTACCGCTTATTGTTTCAGCCACCGCGCCCCCGGAGCATTTGCAAATGCTGGAAAACTGGATGAAAAGCTACAAACCGGAAGAGCTATTTGATGAAAACGGAAAGTTAATGCCCGAACTGGCGCAGCTGGCGCCGAAGGGCGATCGCCGTATGGGCGCCAATCCGCACGCAAACGGCGGACAGCTTTTACGTGATCTGCGCCTGCCCGAATTCCGCAATTATGCCGTTCCTGTTGATCAGCCCGGTGCAGCGGGCGAAGGCGATACTTATGTTTCGGGACGTTTTCTGCGGGATGTTATTAAGGAGAACCAGGAAAAGCGCAATTTCCGGATATTCGGCCCCGATGAAACGGTATCCAACAGGCTTGATGTTATTTTTGAAGCGACCAACCGGCAATGGATGGCCCCGGTTGATGAGCACGATGAGTTCTTGTCGCCCGACGGCAGCGTGATGGAAATGCTCAGCGAGCATCAATGCGAAGGCTGGCTGGAAGGCTACCTGCTTACCGGCAGACATGGCCTTTTTAATTGTTACGAGGCCTTTATCCATATCATCGATTCCATGTTCAACCAACATGCCAAGTGGCTGAAAGCAAGCGCCGAACTCCCATGGCGCCGGAATATCGCTTCGTTGAATATCCTGCTCACCTCTACTGTATGGCGTCAGGATCATAACGGCTTCACCCACCAGGATCCGGGTTTTATCGATCATGTAGTAAATAAAAAAGCCTCCATCGTCCGCGTGTATCTACCACCCGATGCAAACTGCCTGCTATCCGTAATGGATCATTGCCTGCGCAGCCGCCATTATGTTAACGTCATCGTAGCCGGGAAACACCCTGCGCCGCAATGGCTCAACATGGAGCGGGCTGTTGAACATTGTACACGCGGCATCGGCATCTGGAATTTTGCCAGCAACGACCAGGACAGCGAACCGGATGTGGTGATGGCGTGCAGCGGCGATGTACCTACGCTGGAGACATTAGCGGCAGTATCCATTATCCGCGAGCATTTGCCGGAGATCAGGATAAGAGTAGTTAACGTGGTCGATCTTTTTAAGCTCGAAAAAAATACGGAGCATACCCACGGCTTATGCGATGCCGATTATAATGCTTTATTTACCACTAACAAGCCCGTCATATTCGCCTTCCACGGCTACCCATGGCTGGTTCACCGGTTAACCTACAACCGTGCAAACAATGTGAATATGCATGTGCGCGGTTACAAGGAAGAGGGAACGATCACTACCTCGTTTGATATGACTGTGCTGAACGAAATGGACCGCTTTCACCTGGTGATGGATACCATCGACCGCTTGCCGCAAACGGGCGCCAAAGGCGTTTACCTGAAACAATTGATGCAGGATAAACTGATAGCGCACAAACACTACATCCGGGCGCATGGCAAGGATATGCCCGAAATATTAGACTGGAAATGGGTGAATTAACCCCTTCCACCTATAAATTATAAAAAATGAAAACCATAGCCATACTAACCGATTTTTCAAAAAGGGCCGAAAATGCCGGCACCTATGCGCTTTACCTCGCGCAATCGCTTCATGCCAACCTCATCCTGTATGATGCCTTCGTGGTGGCTTCCGACAGCCCGATGGCCGCGCAGATAGCCTGGCCAATGGAAGATTACGGCAAACTGCGCCGGCAAAGTGAAAACGAGCTGCAGGCATTTGCGAAAAAGCTTCGGGAAAAACTAAGCCTGCAAAAGGGCGATCTATTTGAACCGCTGATCAGCTGCCAAACTCACGACGGCGACCTCTCCGCCGACCTCGAAAAGCTGTTGGCGAACAAAGATCTCGTGTTGCTGGTGATGGCCGGCCACGACGACAGCATGTCGACCCTGCTCCTGCGCGATCACGTCCATGAGTTACTTGATGCCACTACACTGCCTGTGCTCATCATCCGCGACCAGTATCCTTTTCAAACGATCAGCAATATCGCATTTGCCACCGACCTGGAACTTGCGGATATCGAGGTTATCCGCTGCCTGGCAGCATTGGCAAAACCAACAAAAGCACAGATCACATTGATCCACATCGCCCCGGCAAACAAAAGCGACGGGAAGGTTAAAGCATTTATGGCCGAAGTATTCCGGAACATCGATTATCCGCTCATCCGGTATCAAAAAATGACAGGCAGCGATATTATGGATGAAATCACCGGGCTTGACGAAAATCATTCCTACGACATGCTCGTTATGGTACATCACCATAAAGACTTTTGGGAAAAGCTGTTTAACCAAAGCGACACGCAAAAAGCCGCAGCCCATGTGAATTTACCTTTACTGGTTTACCCCTTCCCAACGCGCGCGCTTCCTGTTTTTTAGTCAAAACAGATTTTCGTGCCGATTGCAGGCAATAATTAGCCGCGAAAATTGATAAATTCGAACGATCAATTCTTTCGCCATGAGCCCGCAATTCAATTCATTTATCCATTTGGTGTTTATCGGCTTCGTTGCCCTTTTCCCTGTGGTTAATCCCCTCGGAACCGCTTTTATTATCAGCCCGTATTTTTCGCAATTAACGCCGAAAGAACGGGTAAGCGCTGTAAAAAAGATCACCGCCTATTCCTTTATAATTTGCGCGGTAACGCTTTTTGTGGGGCACTGGATACTGGAACTATTCGGTCTGACTATTCCCATCATTCAATTGGCAGGCGGTATTATGATCTGTAAGATCGGATGGGGTTTTCTTTCTTCAGATAACAGCGAAACCGAAGACACAAAGCCGCAGGTCCCGGTTGAGCCTGATCACACCCACTCTATTGAAGGTAAACTTTTCTATCCCATTACTTTTCCGATCACCGCCGGCGCGGGAACTATTGCCGTTTTGTTTACATTAAGCGCCAGCGGCGCAAACGAAGATATCTCAAAATACCTGGTCAATACGGGCGCTTTGTTCATCTCGGTTATCGGTATTTGTATCCTCATTTTTATTTTTTACGTCAATACCAACCGGCTTATCAGTTACATCGGATCGCGAAACGAAAAGATAATTAACAGCTTAATGGCTTTCCTTATTTTTTGTGTTGGCCTCCAAATAGCTGTGGGAGGGATCTCCCACCTTGTAAAATTGTATTTTCATGTTTAAGGGGCCACAACTACATTTTGTAATTCTGAACGCAAAGTCTCTCACGTAAAATGTAAAAACGGGAATGTGTCTCGCTATCCGGAAGGAACGAATTACCATACACAGTACAGAAAGAAATAGCCGGTATTATTATTTCAATCATAGCTGTATTTAAAGTAAATAAAAAAAGCCGCTCAACTTTTGAAGAGCGGCTTTGTAGCCCGTAGGGGCAGGATCTCGAACTTTTTTCTCCGCGATCTGAAACGATTGGTGAATTTTTAGGGGTTGATACCTCGAATTATTATTCGCTTAAATTCAATGAATTAAGTGCAGATCGTTAGTGCACTGAATTTTTGACCCAGGGAATTATGCCTTTTCCACTTAACATAATATTAACTTTGGCCAAATCAGTAATGGATGTTTTTGATAAAATCGAAATTGAAAAGCTACTGCAACAAATTGAGTAAAACTGTGGGTTTAAAAAACTTACATTTCGTCTGCGTGTTCCCTTATCCTTTGTATTGCATTTTCAAATTCCGGTTGCCCCTTGTAATATAGCGATTCGGTTGATTGGTAGCGTTGTTTGAAATGTGCGCGAACAATTTCATCATCCAATAGGAATGCCTGGTTTTTATTAACCGGAATGGTAAAGTCGGGGACAGGAAAACGCTTTTGCTTATGTTGTAAATAAGCATCTGTCCCAAGAAATTTCTGAACCTGCAAATCAGCTAATAGGGAATAAACATCATAGTATTGAGGCATGAAGTTCTGGCTTTCTACGCCGGACTCTTGCTCTTTTCTGAACTTGGTGGCGATTGTTTGTAACTTCTCCACAAACGTATAACGGTGATCATAACATTTAATATTCACGGCACGGTTATCTGTTAATTCAACCCTTGCACTCTGTACGGCTTTATCATAAGCCCAGGAACTGATGGTGAGCAGCGAGTTTGGCGTCACGGTATCAAAGCCCGCCTCCAGCAAAACACCTTCTTTAACCCCGGCTATCGCCGGAAAATGAGAACGATAAAATAATCTTATACCGCCGCTGGTTCCGGAATCGTTGTCGAAGTTCAGGTCGCGCTCAATACGCTCAATACCGTCAATTTTAATATTAACAGCAAGCCAATCGTAAAAGGCTTTGCGGGCAGCTACATTATTGGATTTCGTGTTATTGGGGTTTTCATTAATGCGCATGTCAGCTGGCGGCTTAATATGGATATCGATATCTTCTGAAAAACGATCGATGATCTTATATGCTTTCGATAAAGATGTACCGCCTTTTAATTCAAAATCATACCCCAATAGCTTTAATCCATAAAGCACATGCATTATCCAGTAATCCTTCTCGATCAGGGCGGCTACGATTTTCGTCTCCCCTTCGATGATTCGGATCAAGTCGGGAAAATCCGTCCGGTTATGCAGATAGCCAGCCACCGTGGTCGAATAGTTTTTGTGTCCTGGCGCTTCCATATTCCCTCACCGCCCTGGTTAGTTTTTTACGGTCCATTTGTTGTATCTTATCGGCAACCTTGCCCAATACCATCGTCTTATCTTCGGCAAGTGTATCTACGTTATTCACCAGGTCGACCACCAAAAATTCTGGCGTAACCAGTTTGGGGAAATGTGGTTTTTTAACAAAAGTGAAATTCTTGTTGCCCAATATATATTGTCCATGCCGCTTATGGTTGTAAACCACCCGTTTATTATACAACTGTGTGGTACCAACGCCCAAACTATTGTAGGCATTTGGAGAAGTAACAAGAAAACGATCATCTTTAAGAAAACTTCTCACCAGCGTTTCTTCGTCAGGAGGTACGGCACCAAATACGGTTTCTGTTGGATAGTAATACATGCCAGGCGCTATTTTTTGCAATGCACCCTCTTTCACCAGCAACCCCAAATGCCGGTCTATCGAACTGGAATATTCTTCCAGGTCGCTCCGCCGGTATACCTTTCCCCGCCTCAAATGGCGGCGAAGCTCGTTTACTTTTGTTGTTTCCATAACATTCAAATATAACTAAACAAGGTGAAAAATGAAAGAATATTTATTCAAAATCCATGCATTTTTCGGCTTTTATACTCATAGTTGGGGTTGTTCCCCATTCAGGCGCGGGAATGAGGAGTAAAGGCCAAAAGCGGCTGCTTCTCGTGCCTTGTGTGAGCATTCTATTGACTACCGGGTTCGCCGCCTAACTGGCAAGCATGGCCGGCGCATTAACTTTAAATGCCTGCTCATATCTCCGGCCGCCGCCTGCCCAAGCCTTCACACTTGGACAAACCAAATTTCGCGCGTCCACGCTCACCGAAATTGCCTGTCTGTTATGCCCCAAATTAAGGTGGCAAATTTCAGCCCCATTTTCCCGCATCCGCCAACTGATAACATCAACATTAACAAATACTTACGCTGGTTAGCAAATTTTCGTAACGGTGCTCGTAGTGTAACGTCTCGTTACAGTTGCTGTAAGCTTACGAAAACCCAATTTTTTTCCGGCAGAAAAACCAAACACCTTTGTCTTGGTCTGCAATTTTAAAATTAATAATTGTTACGCATAACGCACCCCCGATAGCTATCGGGACACCATTCACTATTCACTATTCACCACTCACCATTCACCACTCACAACATGCCACCAGGACACAGCAAAGCGGAATTAGAACAACAAAAAGAGTTTGCCAAAGTCTTATTCATTAAGGATAAGCTCACGCTGGAGCAGTTAAGCGTTAAAATAGGCGTACACTACAATACCATAAAAAAATGGGCTGCTGCCGGCGAATGGAAAAAGCTGCAACGCAACTTCATGATCCTTCGCGAGGAGCAGATTTCGGGCATGCTCGACGAGCTGATGGAGCTCAATGCCAGCATCAGGGCGAAACCAAAAGGCAAACGTTTCGCCGATCCCAAAGAAAGCATCGTCAGCAAACGCCTCGTAAGCGACCTAAAAGACCTCGGAATCTCGGTCGACCTGTCACAGGCAGTGCTCGTTTGTATCGCGCTAACCGAATTTATCAGGAAGGCCGATCTCGCAAAAGCCAAAGAAATAATCCGTTGGATCAACCCGTTCATCGAATCGCTTATGGCGCCTGGCCAACGCTTAAATATTTGATGTACAATTATTTACTAACTCATACAGCCAGCGGAAGATAGCTCATACCCCATGCAGACAGACTTAAGGATCATAAAATCTTTGCTTCGCCCAACAGGTTTCCCGAAATGACAGAATTTATAATAGCGCGCGAAAAGAGTTTAGCCCGGATCATTTGGCTAAAAAAAGCACCTGAAAAGTACATTAAAAGCCTCGGAAAGTACACAGAATGTACATGAAAAGTACATGTAAAGTACATGGAAAATACGCGGAAAGTACATCAAAAGTACACGGCTGTCGTCTCAATATTTTCGAAAAATTAGCTGTAGATAGCTGATAATTAGTTCTTTGACATATTGAATATTTGTTTTGGCATCACCATCGACGGCCGTAGAGACGCAATATTTTGCGTCTCTGTGAGGTGAACTTGTCTTCGACTACAGGATAAATGCAAAAAACCTTCAGCCCTGCTGTTCGTTTGTAACTTCGAACACTTATGCCTGTAGTTTTCATCTACTAAAGCCAACAAAAAACCCGCTCAACTTTCGTTAAGCGGCGTCGTAGCCCCCGTTTAACATAAAATAATTTTTAACTTTCCAGGTTCCTGATCATTGCAAACAACATTTTTGAAATTTCCTCGGCTTGTTTATAAAGATTTTCGAACAGGTCAATAGGTAGCACACCATCATCTTTCAGTACATCAAAAATAGCCACACATTCAAAAACAGACCCCCTGGCTACTACGCAAAAATTTTTTCGGTCTGCCTTACTGAACCTGCTTGAGCCTTCTGCTATATTCAATACAATGCTTAACGAAGCCCGTCTCAATTGATTTTTGGTTGTGCCGTCCAGTGAAAGGTTGGTTAAAATCATTTTGCCAACAATAGCATTAAAGGCTTTCGCTTTTTTGTAAACCTCCAGGTTTTCGAAATCAAACATGATGATAAGTGTGAGTGTGAAAGTGAGTAATGAAGAAAAGGCAGTGTGAGTAGTCGCTCTCGCTCCCGCACTCACACTGCCTTTGTAGCCCGTAGGGGAATCGAACCCCTGTTTCAAGAATGAAAATCTTACGTCCTAACCCCTAGACGAACGGGCCGTTTTACGGAGCCTTGAGTTTCGGGTCCGCAATCTAAATCCGCCTTTGGACTTTAGACTGCAGACTTTTGACTTTCACCAAGACCCCCTTTTTCGGGACTGCAAAGATATACGTTTAGCCGAAATTTTAAAAAAATGTTTCATTTTTTAACGCTGTGCTTATAATGGCCATTTTTCAGCCATCTTGTCCGGCTGCTGTCTGCATGCGTAGGCCCTTGTGATGAGGCAATTAAAAAAATTTAAGCAGTCTTTATGGAATCTGGTTTTACCCTGCATCTATAGGGTAAATAAGCAACCATGAAAACTTTAAACCAATTCCTGTTCGCGGCAGTGACCATGATCCTGCTCAACATATCCCCGGCATCAGGCCAGGCGCCCCGGCTAACTGTAGACGGCAAGGCCAACAATGGCGTGAGCCTGCAGGGCCTGAAGATCGGCGTGGTGATCTATGGCAACAGCAGCCGGACCACCTGGGAAATGACTTTTTACAACTCCACCCCGCGCATACTGGAAGGCACGCTGGAGTTCCCGCTGCATGACGGGGTAAGCGTAAGCCGTTATGCCCTCGACATCAACGGCCACATGCGCGAGGCCGTCCCGGTCGACCGTGCAAAAGGCACCGTTGTTTTTGAATCGGTCGAAAGGCGGCGCATCGATCCCGGCCTGCTCGAAAAGGTGGCCGGGAATGTGTTTCGCACCCGTATCTACCCCATCAACCCGCACGGCACCCGCACGGTGATCATCGGTTATGAGCAGGATGTGCCAGCCGCAGGTGATGGCAGCCTGCGGTTTACGCTTCCCCTTAACCTGAAAGATACCGTTCAGAATTTTTCCCTTGCTGCATCCGTCATCAATGATGTCGCCCCGGTGGCCGATAGTGCCGGAACCGGAGATATGCGCTTCGATCATCGGCGGAACACCTGGTCGGCATCGATTGAAAAAAGCAATTATGTACCCGGCCGTTCCCTGTCGTTCAGCATCCCCAAGCCAAAGGACGCAGCCGACGTGATGCTGCAGGAGCAGGGCAACAAGTATTATTACAGCGTAAATACCAGCGTGCCGGCCCAAAGCATGCCTAAACCCCTGCCGCACCAGGTGGGACTGCTATGGGATGCATCCCTTAGCGGAACGAGCCGTGATGTCAAAAAAGAGATAGCCCTGCTTGATGCGTATTTTAAGAAGATAGGCGAGGGCAGCGTGACGCTCGTGGAATTCAGCAATACCATCATCAAAACTCAAAAATACACCATCAGCGCCGGCAGCTGGGCGGCGCTGCAAACCGAACTGGAGCATACTACTTACGACGGCGCCACCGATTTCGGCAAACTGGATCTGTCGGCCTATGCGGCGGATGAGTTTTTACTGGTTAGCGACGGCCATCAAACCTTCGGAGATAAAAATATCAGTTTAAATACCAAACCGGTGTATTGCATCAATTCCTCTCCCACAGCCGACTACAGCAACCTGAAATGGCTTGCGCTCAAAACCGGCGGCGCGCTCATCGACCTGAATACAGAGGACAATACTAAGGCGCTGGAAAGCCTGACTACTTTGCCGCTCCGTTTTTTAGGCATAAAAGGCGGTACGGCGATGGAAGAAAATTATCCTTCGCTTCCGGTGGTAGTCGGCCGCAGCTTTTCAGTGGCAGGGATCACCCGCGAGCCCAATCAAACTTTTAGCCTGCAGTTTGGCTATGGCAATAAAGTGAGCATCGAAAAACCGGTCACCTTTGATTTGGACAAGAACACCGTCGAAAATGTGGATGTCGACAAACTATGGGCGCAGAAAAAGATCAGCGAGCTCGACATCAACTACGAGGCCAACCGCCAGGACATCGAGTCGCTGGGTAAACGCTACGGCATCGTTACGCGCAACACGTCGCTCATCGTTTTGGAAAATATCGGCGATTACATCAAATACGGCATTGAACCGCCCGGAGAGCTGCGCGCGGAATATGATGCGATCATGAAACAGCGCGAAAATGATAACCCTGTGCGGGAGCGCGAAAATCTGAGCACCTCCGAAAATATGATGGACCAGCTACAGGACTGGTGGAGCAGCACCGTTAAACCGCCTGTACAGCCGGTAAAACCGACTGTAACCGTACCGTCACCGGTAAGACATACCGAAATCGTACCGCCGCCCGTAAGGCGCGATGAATCAGATCCCATGGGTACACCTGCACAGGGGATGATCATTGGAAAAGTGATTGGCAGCGACGACCGCTTGCCGGTAGTCGGCGCGTCGGTGCGGATAAAGGGCACCAATTTTGGCGCAGTTACCGGCGTCGACGGAAAATTCACGCTCCAGGTGAGCCCGGGCACTGTTCTGGTGATTTCCTACATCGGTTATCAAACGCAGGAGGTCGTCGTAGGCCAGAAGCGAAAGTTAAGGATTGCATTGACACCCTCAAGTTCCCAATTGAATGAAGTGGTCGTAACAGGCTACACCGCTCAGTACAAAAGGGATGTAACAGGTTCTGTAACAACTGTTGATGCACAAGACGCCGACAAGGTTGAACCTGCCTCAACTGAACATTTGCTCCAGGGGCAGGCAGCCGGCGTGAGGGTAACCCGGGAGGGCGCACCGGGTGCCAACGCCGGGCTGGAGGTTCGCAAATCAACGATCGTGGCTGATGCCGCTGTCGACACTTCATTGTTTGTTAGAGCAAACTCATCTAACTCTTCTGCCGCGGTAAACGGATTGACAGGAAACCTCGCAGGCATTCAGGTCACCGGCGCCGGCGCGGCAGGAACCGGAACCGTCATTCGGGGTGTAAATGGCATCGGCAATCGGCCGCCGTTGTATGTGGTTGACGGCGTACAGGTAAGCGACCTCTCGAGGGTGAATCCGAATGATATTCAAAGCATAAACGTCCTTAAAGATCAGCGAGCCGCGGCAATTTATGGCGTTGCCAGTGGAAATGGTGTGGTGGTTATAACCACCAGAAACGCCAGGGCGAGCGGTCCCGGAGCACCCACCCATAATACAACGGCAAATGGCGGTATCGACATCACGTACCAGGCCGCTGCCACCGACTACCTGAATACCATCCGGAAAGCGGAAAAAGCCGTTCAGTACCAAAAGTACCTCGAGCTTCGGACGGCTTATATCGGCAACCCGGTTTATTATTTCGATGTGGCAGGCTATTTTATAAAGAACGGCAACCGCGAGCTGGGCGCCCGCATCCTCAGCAACCTCGCCGAGCTCGACCTGGGCAGCTACGAGCTGTACAAAATGCTGGGCTATAAACTGAAACAGCTGGGTGACTATGATGGCGAAGTATTCGCTTTTAAAAAGGTAACTGAACTGCGGCCGCTCGATCCGCAAAGCTTCCGCGACTATGGCCTGGCGCTGGAAGATGCCGGGCAACACCAGAAAGCCCTTGACGTGCTTTATGACGCCATGACCAAAAGCTACACCGCCGATGCCGATGGGCTGTACAATGGCATCCAGGAGGTGTTCCTGCCCGAGATCAACCGCATCATCGCCGCAAATAAAGGCAAGCTCAATCTTTCAGGCATCGCCAAAGACCTGGTCAAACCCATGCCGGTGGATATCCGCGTGGTGATGAACTGGAACATGAACAATACCGATATTGATCTTTGGGTAACCGACCCCAACGGCGAGAAATGTTATTATGCCCATAACCGCACCGCTATTGGCGGCCGCATATCGCATGATATGACACAGGGATTCGGCCCGGAGCAGTTCATGCTCAAAAATGCGATCAAAGGCACCTACAAAATTGAAATAAATTATTATGGCGACCGGCAGGTAACCATTGCAGGCCCCACAACCATTATGGCCGAGCTTTATACCCATTACAGCACCCCGCAGGAAAAAAAGGAGCTCATTGTGCTGCAAATGAAAAAGGAATCGGAAAAGACCGTGTACGTAGGAGACCTGGACTTTAATTGAAGGAGAATAACCTGGACCGATTCTGCGGCCCCGGGGTGAAAGCTTCGGGGCTTTTTTTGCGGATTGAAAGGCCAACTTGTCTCGTTAAACCCATCTTGTCATTGCCATGAGCATAGCGCGGAAACAACCTGGTCGGGCATTTATACCAATCCATTACATCCACCCGCCTCCACTATTGCAATCTTTCGACTACAAACATGATCTAGGAACACCTCTCCTGATCTCCCCATCCGCACTTTCGCACATCCGAATATCCGCACATCTGCACATCCGCACATCCGCACATCCGCATCCCTAACCAAAAAAATAATATAAAATATCCTGAACAATATTCCGTAACTTGCACAAAAAGCCCCGCCAATTTTAAACCTTCATGCATGCCATGAAAAAGTCATTTGCCCGGTTGTTAATGCTTTGTTGCATACTGATGCCTTTTCTCTTAAAGGCACAAGGCAGCCAGTCGCGCCTGGATTCAGTTCAGCAAAAATTCGCCGTTTCACTGGCACACCAGTTTAAAAATTACCCTCACGAAAAAGTATTCTTGCATGCCAGCCAGAACGTTTATCTAAGCGGCCAAACCATTTGGTACCAGGCTTATGCAATGGCTTATGGCAAGCCCTCCCAACTGAGCAAGATCGTTTATGTACGCTTATCTGATGCACAAGGCAAACTTATCAGGCAGGACAAATTGCCATTAAACAACAGCGCGGCCTACGGCAATATCGATCTGCCTCGAAATTTGCCCGGCGGTTGGTATAGCCTGCAGGTCTTCACCGCCTGGATGTTAAATTTCGACAACCGCAATATATATGGTCAACCTATTTACATTCAAAATGCGCAGCAGCCAATTGAAGCGGTATCGGGTACGACGCCGGTGCCCGTCAAATACCGGATTGATTTTTTCCCCGAAGGCGGCAAACTGATCGATGGCACCATCGCTAAAGTCGCTTTTAAGGCCGTTGACGAAACCGGACTGCCGGTATCGGTCTCCGGCCAGGTATTCGACCCCGAAGGCAAGCCCGTAGCCGGGTTAACCACCGTTCACGATGGAATGGGGGCTTTCGAATTGGAAACCTACAGCGGGACAGCCTACGTGGCCAGGGTTCAATTCCCCGGCAATGTTGTCAAAGACATCCCATTGCCAAAGGTGGAGAAAACAGGGCTTAGCATCCGCGTTAATTCCGCCCCCGCTGACGAACTGGAGGTGGCCATAGCTGATGTAGGCCAACAAACAGATGTGAGCCAAATACTGCTTGAAGCCGTTCAGGATAACGGATTAGCTGTTTCATACAGGCTTCAGTTAAACCGGGGCACCAATGTGTTCCCGTTCAAAAAAAGTGATTTTTCCACCGGAATTTTAAGGTTGGCTGCGTTCGATCAAAACGGGCAGCTGCGGGCCGAACGTGCAGTTTTTATCAGTCCTGATACGCCGCCGGCTATCTCCCTGACTGCGAATACCCTCTCATTTATGAGCGGACATGAAAATGTTTTTGCCCTCAATGTACGCGATAGTAAAGGTTTCCCGGTTAAAGCCAATCTTTCCATATCGGTAACTGATGCCAGGGCCAATACCAGCGAAGATAACATCGGCTCCTATGTTTTACTGGACTCAGAAACGGGCAACCCTGTTTATCATCCCGGCTATTACTTTAGAAACAACAGCGACAGCCTTCGCCGGCAGCTCGACCTGGTAATGCTCACCGGCAACTACGGTTTCTTAAATTGGTACAACAGGTTGGCCGGCGGGAAGGACATCCCCAGGTATGCCGTGGAGAAGGCGCAGTTTATTGCCGGTAAGATCGATAAATTCAGCCCGTCGCAAAACCTGAAGATAAAAATGATGATCGAAAGCGCCGACTCCGGTAAGATCATGGCCTATGTTAAACCGGATAGCAGCGGCATCTTCAAGCTGGACAATTTTGCACCATCCGGCGATGCGGCCGTGTACTATGAGGCGGTGAATGCGAAAAACCGGAAACAACCCGTCGACATTACCTTTTTTCGGCACCGATTTGATACGGTGCGTCTCCATACCGACACATCAAAAGCCCCGGCCTTTTCAAGGCCCGCTATCGACTTTGCATTTTTAGATAGCATAGCTGATGCCGAAAATGCCTTTGATATTGCCAATGGTATCCTTTTGAAACCCGTGAACATCAACCAGGTGAAATTAGCCCGAATGGAATTGTTGTTGAATGCCCACGTAAAAAGATTCGATGATGATAACGCCCAAAACTTCGACCTGGTGGACGAGCCGACATTGCCGAATGAGGATATAATCGACTATATCACTGGCAAGGTGCCCGGCCTGATCATACAACGAGACCCGGCCACAGGCAATGTGGCAATGACCTATCACGGCGCCAGTGAATTGGTCAAGGGCACAGACGGAAATCCCGATAAAGCGTTTTTTTATATTGATGAGGTGTCTGCCGACGTGGACGAAGTGGAGCATCTGCAGTTGACGGATGTGGCTTTGATAAGGTTTGTGCCGCCCCCGGCTTGGTTTGCACCGCTAAACGGCGGGTTTGTAGGCGCAATAACGATCTATACCAAAACGCAGCAGGATGACCGCGACACCTGGAATAGCCGCGGCAGCAGCCGGGGGGCATTTGACGAATATAATTTTAAAGGCTTCAGTGTATCCCGCGACTTTGAAGCAGATGCCGGTAACAGCACCCCCTCAAAACAGGGCTTAGCGTACCGGACCACTTTGTTTTGGGGACACGACATGCAGCCCGATGAAAACGGGAATATTAAACTGCGTTTTAAAGCAGCCGGCCAGGCAAAAAAATACCGTGTCGTGGTGCAGGGTATGGACAATAACGGCAGGCTGATATACTTTGAAAAGGTGTTTTAAAGGTCCCGGTAATTTCTCATCTATTTTCTTCGTAACAAACCCATCCCGATTGCTCAAAAAACGGGTTTTTTCCCTAAGTTTACGGCTTTATTAAAGAATTTAAACATTGATATGCGGTTATACTCAAAAATAAACCATTCCCTGCTTATTGCGGCCCTTGCCGGTTTGGCATTAAGCGCCTGCAAAACAAAAAAAGAAACCCTTACGGTAAAAACCACTGCGCCTAACGGCACAACCACCACCGCGACCGTTACAAAGGACAAAAAAGAAGGTATAAAGAAATTCAGCGACCTTATTCCTGAGAAAACAAAGGTTAACAAGGGTCTTTTTAATACCTACAAAGTTGAGGGAAAATATTACTTCGAAATACCCGATTCGCTGCTGGGCCGTGAAATGTTAGTGGTAACCCGCCTGGCCAAAACACCTGCCGACATGAAAAAATACGGCGGTGAGGAAGCAAATGAGCAAGTGTGGAAGTGGGAAAAGCACGACAAAACAGTATATATTAAGGTGCCCAGCTATGACGTGAGGGCCGATAGCACCTCTGATATGTTCCGCTCCGTTAAAAATTCAAACCTCGACGCTATACTGGCCTCATTTGACATAAAGGCGTACAATAAGGATACTACTGGCGTAGTGATCGATGTAACAGATTTCTACAACGGTGATGTAACGGCTACCGGCCTGCCCGACGATTTGAAAAAAGCCTATAAGGTGATGGGGGTTGATAATTCCCGCTCCTACATCGATACCATAAAAAGCTTCCCGATCAATATCGAAGTGCGGACCCTGAAAACCTACAAGGCAGGTGATTCGCCCACAGATAACACCAACGGCGCCATTACCTTTGAGTTGAACACCTCCATGCTGCTGCTGCCCAAAACACCGATGAAGCCGCGTTTGAGCGATGACAGGGTGGGCTATTTCGGCCAAAGCCAGACCGACTACGGAACGGATGCCCAAAAGGCGCTGGTTACTTCCTATATACATCGCTGGAAACTTGTTCCTAAGGATACCGCAGCCTATTTGCGTGGCGAGTTGGTTGAACCGAAGAAGCAGATCGTATTTTATATTGATCCGGCCACGCCAAAAAAGTGGGTTCCCTTCCTGATCGCCGGCATCAACGATTGGAACGCCGCCTTCGAATCCGCCGGGTTTAAAAATGCCATTGTTGGCAAAGTAGCGCCAACGTCAAAGGAAGACCCCGATTTCAGCACCGAAGACGCGCGCTACAGCGTGGTACGCTATTTTGCCTCGGATATTGAAAATGCTTACGGTCCGCATGTGGCTGATCCACGCACGGGCGAGATACTGGAAAGCCACGTGGGCTGGTATCATAACGTGATGGAACTGCTCCGTAACTGGTATTTTGTGCAAACGGCGGCTGCCAATGAGAATGCCCGGGCTGCCAAATTTACAGATGAGCAGATGGGCGAGCTGATCCGCTTTGTATCCTCGCACGAAATCGGGCACACACTCGGCCTCCCGCATAACTTCGGCTCCAGCTATGCCTATCCGGTTGACTCGCTCCGCTCGAGGTCATTCACCGATAAGCACGGTACCGCCCCGTCAATCATGGACTATGCCCGCTTTAACTACATAGCGCAACCCGGCGATGGGGTAAGGCATTTCTATCCGCAGATTGGCGAATACGATAAATGGGCCATCAAATGGGGCTATACCTGGTTCCCGGGTAACCAAACGCCAAAACAGGAAAAAGAAAAGCTGGATGTATGGACAAAACAAAAGGCCGGCGATCCGTTGTACTATTTTGGCCGCCAGGGGTCAAGCTTCGACCCGCGCCTGCAAAGCGAAGACCTGGGCGATAACGCTATGAAGGCAGGCGCCTATGGCATAGCCAATTTGAAGCGTATATTACCTAATATTGAAACCTGGACATTTCAGAAAGGCGAGCGCTACAGCGATCTGGATGAATTGTACACCGAAGTATTGACGCAGTTTTATCGTTACATGGGCCATGTTGCCACCAATGTAGGTGGGATGAACGAAAACTTTAAAACGTATGACCAGGATGGGCCTGTTTACGATTTTGTGGCTAAGGATAGGCAGCACGACGCGCTATTGTTTTTTAACAAGCAGCTTTTTACCACCCCAACCTGGCTTATCAATAGCCCCGAGTTAAGCAAATTTGATGATGGTATAGTGATCAACCGTATCAAAAGTCTGCAAACTAACACTTTAGGCAATGTCCTTTCGCCGTTCAGGTTGTCGCGAATGTATGATAATGAGGTCAAGAATGGTACTAATGCCTATACAGTAGCCGACCTGCTTACTGATCTCCGTACCGGGATATTCAAAGCGGACGCCGGCCCTGATGCGTTTAAACGCAACCTGCAGCGCGCTTACATCGAGGATCTGAAAAGCTTGTTGAATGATGATCTTAGGGGAATACCCGCGATCCCTGCCGCCCAGCTCGCCTATTACGGGCTTACCCCGATCAACATGGTGCTATCCGACATCAGGCCCATGGTGCGTGCGGAATTAACGGCGATCGACGCTGGTTTACCAAAAGGTGGCGATGCCATCACCAAAGCACATTACATCGATCTGCACGCGAGGATCAAAGAGGCGTTGAATCCAATCAGGCCTGTTATTAACTTACCGGCGTCATCGGGAAGAACGCTTGCGCCGGATCTTCCGCTTGACGAAAACATGGAGCCAGCCAGCTACGATAAGCCATAATTCACTGAAAATAAAATAAATAAACTAATTGAAATCCTGCGAAAGCAGGATTTTGTTTTTGTGCTGTGTTGAAAAGCGTGATCCGGAAAAAGCAGGCAACCTTTTATAACTGGCTGATATTTTCGAAAAAGGCGGTCTGCAAGTCGAGCAGCGACTTTACGGGCATCGATTCGCCATAGGCGTCAAAGCATAAGAATTTTGAGCTGTTGGGGTCGTTGTTTTTTAATTTTTCGAAAAAATTAAAGGTTTCAAAAAAATAATGACGGGTGGTGATATTGTCTTTATAGTTGGTTTGTGAACCATTCAACCGGAACCCGATGGCGTCCATCCACACATGCACTTTGGAGTGCAAGGGCACACTAAGTTTCTTCATAGGTATTGTTTTACAGCTCATCCCCGCGAAAAATCGTGCCATTTATCAAAAAAAATGTAAAGCAAGTTTTTAACAAATGTTCGCTTCTGACGTTAATTTCTGCATTTTTTATATTTTATAGTACAAGGTAAATATTTTTCATGTAACAAGAATTGTAACCTAATCAAAACCTTTGGCGTAGAAGGTGGAAAAATATATCAAACTTGAAATTATTAAGAAATTAAATTATTCGTGAGTTATGAAAACAAAAAGACTTTTACTACCGGTAACATTTGCATGCCTGCTCAGCATAGCAGCATGTAAAAAAGATAACCCCCCCGGCCCAACCGGAGCCAATGGCGCAACCGGCGCTACAGGGGCAACAGGTATACAGGGTGTAGCAGGCGCTACCGGCGCTGCAGGCCCTCAGGGCCCGTCAGGCGGTGCAACCGGCGCTACAGGTTTAACAGGCGCTACCGGCGCAACTGGCGCTACCGGCGCTACCGGAGCCACTGGTGCACAAGGCCCATCAGGCGGTGCAACAGGTGCTACCGGCGCAACAGGCGCAACGGGGGCTACAGGCCCGGCAGGAGCCAACGGCACAAATGGTACTAACGGCGCAACTGGTGCAACTGGTGCGACAGGGGCTACCGGCGCGACAGGGGCTACCGGCGCAACAGGTGCAGCAGGGGCTAACGGCACCAACGGCACTAACGGCGCAACAGGTACTACAGGTAAAACAGGCGCAACAGGTGCGACAGGTGCTACCGGCGCAACAGGTGCCACAGGTGCTACCGGAGCAGCAGGTATTAACGGCACCAACGGTACCAATGGTACTAATGGCGCAACCGGCGCTACAGGTAAAACAGGTGCGACAGGAGCAACAGGTGCGACAGGAGCGACTGGCTCAACCGGAGCTACCGGGGCAACAGGCGCTACAGGAGCCACAGGAGCCACAGGCAACTCGAATGTCCAAAGCTATTTACTGATTGATCAGGGTGTGGTTGCGGTAGGTTACACTACGCTTAACGTGCCTGCCATCACACAGGACATTGTTGACGAAGGCTTAGTTACGGTGTACGTTCGGAATACCGGCACAACCGGCCCATGGTACGCACTACCTTACTCAGCGGCCGGCGACATAATCGACATGGCAAGCTTTGGTGTAGGTTATGTAGACCTTAGCGCAAACTTTACCCAGGCAAATGCATTCGACTTCAGGGTAGTGGTAGTGTCGGGTTCAGGCCTTACAACGATCGCTGCACGCAGGATCAACATGAAGAACTACAGCGAAGTAGCAAAAGCCTTCCACCTTTCTGTAAAATAACCGAAATAATTTAAGTACACATATACGCTTGAAGCCCGCCCGGTAACCACCGGCGGGCTTTTTTAATTAGCCTCCGTCTTACCCGGTTTATTAGCGAACAGGTATATGCGCGAACGGAGGAAACGAATAAAAAATTTTATACCCCGGAATTTTCCTGTTGGTGTGTTTTGGAACGACGCGATCTTCCATTCGCCCGCCGTTTTCAAAAGGCACATGGAAATTATCCCGTTAGGCGGCAGTTTTTTACCGGTTTCGCCGGGAAAAACAACGTTGCCTTCTGAATGAACAATTACCACGTTTGACGTAAGGGACTGGATAGTGGTCGGGTAGTCGCCATCTATCCTCGTGTATTTAAAAAAGCTGTCAAAAACGGCCTGGTGCCTGTCCGCTATCATTCTGGCGCCGATGGCCCTAAAGCCCGGAGCCTCAACGTATCTGGCATCTTCCAAAAATGCGCCAGCGTAAGCAGTTCCGTCGCCGGCGGCCCAGGCATCGCTCATTTTTTTCAATACGACATTAATTAATGCTTTATCATCATCTGTTATCATTTTTTTTTAATTTTATTCGAACAAAATTATCGCCCCATCAATTGTTTGTTTTATACACAACGGAGTATTTAGTACACTTTACGGAAGATGCCGACGCTCGCAAGGAACACAACCGACAATAGTCCTGTCCACGCTAATCGCTATGTGGCGGAAGACCTCAATTCGGACGAACTGGTTGAGGAAAGTAAAAAATTGTCCTTTCCGACAGTCAAAGGACAAATGACGCAATGGCTTTTTGACGGCATACGCATGTCGCATAGTGATTTGCTATATAGCAGCAGCAACGCCGTGGAATGGACTGGAAACATGGATGTGATTTCGATGGGATTTAACCTTAACGGCGCGGTTGTAGTGGAACAAAAAGGAACCGGGAAGTCATTTCCAGTTGCCAAAGGCCAGCATAACATTTTTTACTTTGGCGATGGCGATAGCGGAATGCGGAATATAGAGCGGCACTCGGAACAGTTTATGGTTCAATTTAACAAGGAGGCCTTCATCCGGCTCACGGAAAACACTACCGACAGGTTGATGTATTTCAGGGACAGCGTTCTGGAGGGTCGATTCTCAACCCTTTCGGCCAGGAACGAATTTATAGACTTTGAGCTGCAGTCACTTATCAATTCAATTTTGCACTGTCAATACAAGGGCGGGCTCCGTAAGATGTTTTTTCTGTCGAAGTGTATCGAAATGCTGGTGCTGCAGGCGCAAATGTTTGACAAGGCCACCGAAAGAAAATACACTTGCTGCAAAACTGCACGCGATAAAGAACAAATCCTATTTGCGAAAGATTACCTGGTAAAAAACATGGACAATCCTCCTTCCTTATCAGCCCTCGCAAAAATTGCAGGAATAAATGAGTTTAAACTGAAAAAGGGTTTTAAAGAAATATTCGGCTCCACTGTGTTCAACTATCTCACGACATACAGAATGGAAATTGCAAAAAACGAGCTGCTGCAAAAAAACAAGTCCATAATTGAATTAACCTACGACCTTGGCTATTCATCCCCCCAGCACTTCAGCAAGGCCTTCAAAAAGATGTACAATATCACGCCCGGGGCCCTGCAGGGAAAAACTTCCTTTTTGTAATCTTCGACGAACCCGGCAACGAAATCCTTACAGCGTTATGCTTTTTCCAATGTCCAATAATGTTAAATTAAGGGCCGCATCGGCAAATTTCTTTTTTGCTTCTTCCTTGTCGATTTTGATTACCGGGAAGGTGTCGTAGTGCATGCCGATGACATTTTTGCAGTTGATGAAACCGCATGCTTTGATGGCATCATCCACACCCATGGTATAGTTGTCGCCGATGGGTAAGATGGCCAGGTCAAGGTTTTCATCAGCCAATAATTTCATATCAAGCGTTAGCGCTGTGTCCCCTGCGAAATACACTTTCTTCCCTTCGGAATAAATGACAAAGCCCGCCGGGTTACCACCGTAGGCGCCATCCGGCATGGAACTGGAGTGCAGCGCGTAAACCATTTTTACCCGCCCGAAGTCGAAGTTAAATCCTCCGCCAAAATTCATTCCGTGCACGTTGCTGATGCCTTTATTGTTGAGCCAGCCGGCAATGTCGGCAATGCAGATCACCTGGGCGCCGCTGTTTTTCTGGACAGTCTCCAGGTCGGCCATGTGGTCGCTGTGTCCGTGCGAAAGCAAAATATAATCGGGTTTCAAGCTGTTTACATCTATAGCGGCAGCTTGTGGATTGGGGCTGATAAAAGGGTCGAATAGTAACGTTTTGCCGCCTGTTTCAATTTGGAAAGAGGCATGGCCATAAAAGGTAATTTTCATAGGTTGCGTAAATTTTGGTTTGAAATGGGAACAGTAAAAAGGAAAGCTTAAAAGCTCTCCGCCCCAAAATTGAGCATTCGGAACCCAATCGTCAAAAAATTTGTGTTAGTGGCTTGTAAAGATTTTAAAGCAAACCGCCCAGGTTGCCGAACATCTCTTTAGCCGACGCAGCCATTTCACTTTGACTTACATTGTCTGCCTGCTCCATCGCCTTGTTGAAAGCGATAACTAAAAGTTCTTCGAGATCGTCCTTATCGGCTTCTTTTAAAAACTCCGGGTCTATCGCGATGGATTGTACAACTTTATTGGCGTTGGAGGTGACGGTGATTTTACCACCCTCTACAGAGCCGGTAACCGTAACCGAATCCAACCTTCTCTTTACTTCGCCCGCCATTGCCTGGGCTTGCATAATTTTGTCAAACATTTTGTTGATGTGCGGATATGCAGATGTGTCCCGCACGTGTGGGATGCGGATTTACATGTCCATTTATGTACAAATGTGGGGATTTTTTGTTTGATGAAAAATTTTATCTGTCGGGACCGGAAGAGTCACCCTTTAAAACTATTCTTGCTGATTAGGAGGATTTTACCCCAAGTGTCTTGAGAAGGCACAGCCCCAAAAATATCTTACTTTAAGACGACGTTCAAGGATTTGCATATCCACTCATCGGCACATCTTTAATCTGCATCCCGCACGTGCGGGACATATCCGCACATTTGCACATCGAAACCACATCCGCACATCTGCATATCAAAAAATTAATCATCACTCGTATCACCATTCCCCTTATAGGCGCTTTTGCGCACAACAGGCATCCCGGTGATCTTAAACAAGTCGTCAAGTTTTAACAAACTGCCGTTAGAAAGGTTGGTTAAAAGCACAATGGTAATATCATCCTTGATATCCCGCAAAAAAATATGCCTGAAACCGTGCCACCAGCCGGTATGGTAGATAACCTGCTGTCCCGGCGCTTCAAAGATGCGCCATCCGTAGCCATAGCTAAAGTGTCCGTGCAGCATCGGGTTGCGGGGCACATAAGCCGAATCCATCGTGGCTGGCTTCAACAATAATCCCGCGCGCAATGCCCGGTCGAACAGGTACAGGTCACCAACGGTGCTGTAAATGCCTTTATCCCCAACCGGGCCGTCCAGGAAATTCTGGGCTACCGAATAGCGCCATTGGCCGCGGTCGTGCCCTACTACATCCACGGGAATCTTATCATAAACCGCTTTTGAATAAACGGCCGTATGTGCCATGCCGGCCGGCTGAAAAATATGCGATTTCATAAAATCCGCATATGATTGGCCGGTTACTTTTTCAATAATGGAACCCAGCACCATAAAATTGGAGTTGTTGTACAAAAAGCGTTTATCGGGCTGGTTAAAGGGATGCGGTTTATATTGGGCGATCAAGGCCATCTCCTGCGCGTTGCTAATACCTTTGCGTTCATCGCGGTGCTCGGCGCGGTAAAGGTCGTCGGTAAAGTAAACGTAGTTCATCATTCCGGAACGGTGGGTAAGCAGCAGGCGGATGGTTACGCCGTCGTAGGGAAAATCAGGAAAAAACTTCTTTACATCGTCGTTCAGCGAAAGCTTGCCCTGTTCCATCAGCATCAGGATGGCAGTACCCGTCATCGTCTTGGTGACCGACGCCAGCTCAAATTGCGAATTGATATTCAGTTCTTTCCGGTGCAGGTAGTCGGCCCAGCCAATCGCATTTTCATAAATGATCTTGCCATGTTTGGCCACCAGGACGTTGCCGTTAAAGCCCCTCGTGCGGTGCAGTTCCTGCATAAAGTCGTCGATCTGCTTATCTGCATGACTCGGGTCATAGGCCAGTAAAGCTTTTGTATCCAGGGGTGGAGGATGGCTGTTGGTTGAATTGGGATTGCCGCTATTTGCTTTAGAGGAACAGGACACTAAAAAAACAAAGGAAACGCCGGCTAAAAAGATACCACGGTACACAAATCTCATAACAAATTCTCTCACAGATTAAACGGTTACAAAAATTATAAATTATGTCCTAAGAATTAAGAGAATGTTAATAACTATTTTTTCTTTTAGTTAATGTGTTCATAATTTTAAGCATGAAATCATTTCGTTACGTTTTATTAGTTTTCCTGGCCGTGTATTGTAAAGCGGCATCGGCCCAAACGGGAACCGATCTCGATTCGCTGGTCAAACAGGCGGTGCGGCTTAATAACGCAGGCAAATATGCCGAAGCCGCCGATAAATACACACAGGCCCTGAAACTGGAACCGGATAACATTTACGCCAACTATGGAATAGCGTTTTCACTGCTCAACTCCGGCAAAGGGGATGAAGGTATTCCGTACCTGCAAAAAGTTATCAGTTCAAACAATTCGGTAAAACCCATGGCCTACGATCTTTTGGGCAGTATTTATGACCAGGACCACAATTCGGCAAAAGCTATTGAAGCATTCAACGAAGGCATAAAAATTGACCCGAAAAACCAGGAACTGTATTATAATTTAGGCTTGGTTTATTTTCGGGATAAGAACTATGCCGATGCCGAGAAATGCGCCGTTCAGTCGATCAAGCTTGATCCCAAACATGCCAACAGCCAGCGTATTTACGCCCTGGTTTGCTTCCACCAAAACAAGCGCGCTAATGCTTTGCTGGGCCTATGCAGCTTTATCCTGCTGCAACCACAATCCGGACGGAGCACCGAGGCATTTGGAAACATACAGCACATCATACAGGGCGGCACCCTGAAAGCCGACCCGGGCGTTGCGCCGCCTGCGCCAAATGCCAATACCATCGCCCTCAACCAGGCCATCACTAAAGCGGTTACCGAAGCCGGGCAAAAAAAGTACGCCAACACAGCCGGTCAGCTCACCGCGCAGCTCACCGCAATTTTTTCAGCCATCGGCCCGCTTGCGGATGCGCAAACGGGCGACGATTTCTTCAAAAGCTTTTATGCGGATTATTTCTTCAAGCTGGCCCAATCGCCCAATATGCCCGCTTTTGTGAGGCTGATCAGCCCAGCTGTTCCAGAGACTGATGAATGGAAAAAAAATAATGCAGCGGCGATGACGGCTTTGGATGAATGGCTGAAGGCCACGGAGAGGAGTTTTTGATTATCAGTTTACAATCTGCTTGAACGTTAAACAAGAATCAGAGCTTTTTGGTTGGGAATGGCACAACCGAATCAATTGGCCATGCCGCTTTTGCAATATCTGGGCCAATCTTATTTTTATTAACTTCGTGTTTAGTCTTTTATAAGATGAAAAGAAATGACCTGCTTTGGAAAGGCGTATTGGAGGATTTATTTGATGATTTTTTGCGCTTTTTTTACCCGGAGGCCGACACGCTATTTGACCTTGACAAAAGCTTTGAATATTTAGACAAAGAACTGGAGCAGCTTTTTCCGCCGGAAGCCGGCAATTTTGCGACGCGTTATGTAGATAAATTAGTTAAAGTTTATACTAGAGGGGGCGGAGAGGAATGGGTATTGGTACATGTGGAGGTTCAGGGTTACACCGACCGAGATTTTGCCAGGCGAATGTATCAATACTATAGCAGGATATTGGACCGGTATGACAAGCCAATAACCGCATTTGCGATATTTGCGGACACCAATAAAAGTTTTCATCCCCGGTATTACGAGAGAGAGTTTTTAGGTACGCGGATTTATTACAGCTACAATACCTATAAAATTATTGATCATAGTGATGCGGAACTTGAAGCAAGCAATAACCCATTCGCTATGGCGGTGCTTTCCGCTAAACTATCATTGTCGCGACCGGGGCTTAAAGATCAGCAGCTTTTTGAACTGGCTTACGACCTTGCCAAACGTTTGTTAGCCAAACAAATACCCAGGGAAAAAATAAGAAAGATCATGACCTTTTTGCGCTATTACCTGCGCTTTGAAAATCCGGAAATATCCGCTAAATTTGTACAGGAGCTAAATATTTTAACAGAAAGGACTGCGACCATGGGCATTGAAGAATTGTTATTAGACCAGGCAAAAAAAGAAGGCAAGCTGGAAGGCAAAAAAGAAGGCAAGGAAGAAGGCAAGCTGGAAGGCAAACTGGAAGGTAAGCTGGAAGGTAAGCTGGAAGAAGCAAAAGATATTGCCCGTGCAATGAAAAATGAGGGTATCTCCCTTGTTCAGGTAGCAAAGTTTACGAGGCTTTCTGTTGAGGAAATTGAAAAATTGTAACTTACAATAGAACTGTATCGGGGTGATTTACCTTTACACAATAGCAAATCATTATGGGCATTGAAGAATTAGTGATAGATCAGGCGAGAAAAGAAGCAAAAAAAGAAGCGTTCGAATAGGGCGAAAAGAAGGCATTGAAGAAAGCAGAAGAACAATCGCCTTGAGAATGAAAAATCTCGGCATGGACACACAACTGATCACTAAGTACACCCGCTTATCCCTTGATGAGATTGAAAAACTGGCATGAAAATCAAAATTGATTAAAAACGAACTCCGGGCTTTGTGCCTGCAGTTTCCGTTTTCATTTCAGGTGTTTTTTTTTGCCACTTATGTTTTCTGTTGCCTCTCAAAACCTCTACCTTTTTCTTTCGTACTACACCATTTTTTCACCCGTGCTGAAAATTTTCTACCGTCACCGCACTAAACCCCTTGCTCTCCGTCCCGTCGATCAACAGTTTTATGTAGATGTAATACTTGGGTAGCGACACGAAATCATCGTAGCTAAAGACCGGGTAAAACTCCTTTGCCATCACTTTGGCATCGTCCAGGCCCAAGCGAAAGCAAATAACGGTGCCAACATTTCCAAGAATTGCGCTACACGTTTCCGCCTCATGCTGCCTAAGATATTGATAGGGTGGGACTTTGGCTATTTCAACTTAAACAATAAATGACTTGCAGCCGGACGCTAACTATAGGCTTCAATCAGATGGAAACGCAATAAGCTTTTTAATTTTTTCAATTGTCAAGGTTTCTGATCATGGCAAACAGCATTTTTGAAATTTCTTCAGATTGCTTATAAAGACTATCAAACTGGTCAATCGTTATTTGATTATCATATTTTAGGATATCGAAGATAGCGACGCATTCAAAAACAGACCCCCTTGCTATAATGCAAAAATTTCTTCCGTCGGGTTTGCTGAACCTGCTGGTTCCTTCGGCTATGTTTAATACTATACTCAGGGAGGCGCGTCGCAATTGATTTTTTGTGGCAGCGTCCAATGATCCCGGTATTAAAATCGTCTTTCGGACAACAGAATTGAAGGCTTTTGCCTTTTTGTAAACTTCCAGGTTTTCAAAATCAAACGTAATGCAGTAAGTGTGCGTGTGAGAGCGGGTGTGAAGAAAAGTCAAAGTGAGTGGCCTGCACACACTCGCACCCACACTCACGCTGACTTTCAGTAGAGGGAAGCGGCGAAATGTCGAACTTTTTGGAGGATTTGATGGCACTCGATGTGTAGTTGCAAAAAGTGCAGACAATTCTTCAAGTATGCGAAACCGAAGTCAAAGATGGACAAACAAGGAATTTCTACTCCGGCGATTATTTTTACGGTTTGCTGTATAACTTAATTAACTTTTTTAAGTCCTTTTTCCAACGATTCTGTAATGGTTCCGGTGCATCAATTAATTTATTAATAAGTGCCTTAGATTCTTGCGATAAGCCAAATTTCAAATTTCTAATTAGCAACTGCGCAATAACCCAGCTAAATCTATCCCTCGCCAAATTTTCAAAAATAAGTTTATCGATATAGTCGAATTTGTTGTCATTTAACAATATTTTAAATAGCTTAAAAGCGTACGTTCCTTGGTCAAACAGGGAGTCGTACGAAAACTCAGAAAGTCTGCCAATATTAAAGTTGTCAAAGTAGTCAGCGATCTCTAAGATTAGTCTGTATGCATCGTCTGCACTCGAAGCTACAGTATTTGTTTTTATCGCCATTATGCTCAGAAAACATTTTTCAATTGGAACATCCGTCCAATCTTCAGTGGAGACATATATGTCGTAATTCTTGGGCTCAGGTTGTAGAAGTAGAAATTCGTAGTCATGCAAATTGCGGTATTTTAATTTATTGATAGCATGGATAATATCTATTTCTGTAATCTTAATTACAAATTCATTTTTTAAATATATTCCGCTTGGATAAGATAAATTAATGCCAGAAAAGTCATGATAAACGAACAGTTCAACCTTCTCAATTGATTTAGTATCCAGATTGTTTTCGGACTTCCAATTTTTTAAAACCTCATTTTTTATTTTTTCACCCTCAATGTCAAAGCAGATAATCTTAAAAGGTGAATTGGACTTATCAAGCTTGGATTTAATATTTGAATGCTCTTTTTTTCTTATTATCGCGTTTACAATTTGATTAACAATAAATTCAATGCCTTTTTCTGAATTTACTCCTACTTTATTTGACAGAATTGGCGAATATTCAAAAACCCTTTCTTTACCAATTTTGTGCCATATGGGCAAAATAGTTTTTCCCATTTCCACTTCTTTTGAGATAAGTCCTTCGAGTTCCAATTTAGGCCACTCCTTCATGAAGTAACTCTCACTTAGAATGACCACACCAAACTCGCAATTTGAAATCCCATTATCGATGGATTTTCTTAAATTATCTCCCAATGCGAGCGAGTTTTCGTCAAACCAAATATCGAATCCATGCTCGGACAAGGCATTCGAAAGCGGTCTAGCAATTTCATCTTTGTCTTCACTTGCATGCGATATAAATATTCTATTTTCCAATTAGAGATTTGTTAAATTGCAATAGTTAAACTTACAAATTAACATGTCATCTTCAAATCAAGCATTACAATAATCTTAGCTTTTACACCACCCGCTAGCAAACCACCTGAACTGAGAATAAAAATCCTCCGCTGTCCGTAGATTGTATATACGGATTAACTATGCCCGTAGTCTCCGGCTACGTTAAAAAAAAGCCTCAAATCTTTCGACTTAAGGCTTTTGCATTAAGACTTTTCAATTTTTTCAATTTTCCAGATTCCTAATCATCGCAAACAGCATTTTTGAAATTTCTTCAGATTGCTTATAAAGATTATCAAACTGGTCAATCGTTATTTGATTATCATCTTTTAGGATATCGAAGATAGCGACGCATTCAAAAACAGACCCCCTTGCTATAATGCAAAAATTTCTTCTGTCGGGTTTGCTGAACCTGCTGGTTCCTTCGGCTATGTTTAATACTATACTCAGGGAGGCGCGTCGCAATTGATTTTTTGTGGCAGCGTCCAATGATCCCGGTATTAAAATCGTCTTTCGGACAA
>Ga0206808_1019_pt1 | contig 53833 bp, 37 predicted proteins | sample Alteio_BWOrgCont_58_FD_152899 | JGI IMG/M metagenome (GOLD analysis project Ga0206808, IMG submission 152899) | Enriched cells from forest soil in Barre Woods Harvard Forest LTER site, Petersham, Massachusetts, United States -... | ecosystem: Environmental > Terrestrial > Soil > Temperate forest >...
GCACCTGGTATTCTCCGGCCGGGAACTTTTTTGTATATGAACCCGGTATAACAACCGATCGGGCTGGTACAAGGCCTTTATATTCAAGGGGCTTTTCGTGGGTTACATCTATAATTTTGGTCGATGCAGTTAGCACCACGTTAGCCCCTAATACTACCTCTTGTTCCAGGTGAATCCCTTCAACCACGATTGATCTCGATCCCAAAAAACAATGGTCTTCTATAATTACGGGCGCTGCCTGTACCGGTTCCAATACGCCGCCTATACCCACGCCGCCGCTTAAATGTACATGCTTGCCGATCTGGGCACAAGATCCTACAGTAGCCCAGGTATCAACCATTGTACCCTCATCTACATAGGCGCCTATGTTCACATACGATGGCATCAGGATCACACCCTTTGCAAGGTACGCACCATAACGGGCAATAGCATGTGGTACGACACGGACACCGGTTTTGGCGTAATCCGTTTTCAACTTCATTTTATCATGAAAAACAAACGGACCCACTTCAATCTCTTTCATATGCCGCGTTGGGAAATAAAGTATCACAGCTTTTTTCAGCCAATCGTTCGTATGCCAGCGTGTGCCGATCAGTTCCGCCACACGCATTTCGCCTTTGTCCAATTTTTGAATTACAGTATCAATGGCCGTTACGTATTCGTTGTATTGCAATAGGTTCCTGTCCTGCCAGGCTTCCTCAATTAGTTTCTTCAGGTTCTGCATCAGTTTATAATATTTAGGCAAATTAAATCAATTTTAAGCAATTTATAAGCCCTTGTTAACGGGCCTCTACCTATCGAAATGTTCAATTTGCGAGTAATAGTCCTTTAAAACTTGTTAAATTTGGACATTATTATGGCCGAAAAAGAAAAGCTGCGGATCGATAAGTACTTGTGGGCCATCCGGGCATTCAAGACACGTACATTAGCTGCTGAGGCCTGCAAAGCCGGGCGCGTCAAGTTGGAAGGAAATAACATCAAGCCCTCGCACGAAGTAAAGGCGGGAGAGGTATACCAGGTGTCGAAGGGCGTTGAGCGTCGGGTATTGAAAGTGAATGCGCTGTTAGAAAACCGGGTCGACGCCAAAACTGCCGTTAATTTTTACGATGATATAACACCGGTTGAACAGACACAGGCCTTCAAATCGATGTTTCAGGCGCCAATACTCAAACGCGATAGGGGCGCCGGCAGGCCAACCAAAAAAGAGAGACGAGATATTGACGAGTTAAAAGATGACTTCTTTGACTAATTAAAAATTGTATGAGCGTCGCATTTGATGTTAACTAAAAATGCTTCCAGGGAACTTGAAAAATATTTCCTGAGCAGATTAAGGGCTGTTTAATTACACAAATGTTTTCATTAATTTAATAAAATTCATAGTTTTGGGATATAACTTAAGAAAAAAATAATTTTCTTATACGATAATTTGAATTATGGAAATAGAATTTTACCCAAATGATCTTTTAACCTTTATTTCAGTAGCTCTTTCAACTTCTGCGTCGAATATTACAACTGTTTTTTATGCTAAAAACTTTAATCGGCTTGATGGAGTTGAATTCCCCGGCGGCCGTTCGGTTCTCCTAAAGACTAAGTCGGGATTACCCCATGCTTTTTATAATGCCTTTGTACCATTGACGGCACTTTTTTTACCTCCTGCCGAAAAATCATCGCGGGATAACAGATAATATTTTGATGGCTGTTTCGCTTACGTTGAATGTTAATTTCAGTCACCGGCACTTGTTTAAACCCAATTATTATGAAAAATTACTTTCGTCTTAATATCACCACCAGGGAGATGGAAAAGAAGAATTTGATAGTTTGATTGATTTATAGATGTCTTAAATGATAAACCGCCATACAGCATTTTTTAAAGCATTAAACCTCGCAATTGACTACCTGATATTAAATATCAGCATGATCTCGGTGTACCTCATCGAAGAAAGATATACGATATATTGGAATACCAATCGGAAATATTTGCCTATCGTTTTAGTTTTTAATTTAATTTGGCTGTTATCGGCGAATATTTCCGGCCTCTATGAACAGGTATTGAACAAAGACTCTATCAAAACTTATCGGGTGGTTATCCGAACCTATATTCTTTTTGTTAGTCTGATCTGTTTTACAATTCTCATCCTGATTGGAACCGAGGCGTATTTTATTACGAGGCAATATTTGTTCTACTCCCTTGCCTTGTTCGGATTTTTGCTCGGCTTATGGAAGTTGATATTCCTCACTATCCGTCGCGGCGAAAGAACGACCTTGATGGATACGAGGGAAGTGATTATTGTGGGATGGGGTAGGATTGGCAGTGATCTCTACAATTTTTTTGATGAAAATCCGGATCAGGGGTATAAGGTGATCGGCTTTTTTGATGACAATCCCCAGGTTGTTTCCAACGGACACATGTACCTAGGCGATACGGCAAACTGCATTGACTACGTTTTGACCAATAAGGTTGACGAAATTTTTTGCACCCTTCCGGTTTCCGATTCAAAAAAAATACAGAGATTAATGGTAGATGCCGATAAAAACCTTATCCGATTTAAGTATGTCCCCGAATATTTCGACTATGCGAAAAAGCCGACCGTAGTGCAAAGCTTCGGGCACATTCCGGTCATTTCGGTAAGAACCGAGCCGCTCGAAAATCTTTTGAATCGTTCCATTAAACGTGGCTTTGATATAGCGTTTTCTCTCTTTATTATCATCTTCGTCTTCAGTTGGCTATTCCCGATACTTGCTTTATTGATCAAGCTCGAATCAAAAGGCCCGGTGTTTTTTATGCAACTTCGGTCGGGCAGGGACAATAATCCATTCAATTGCTATAAGCTAAGGACTATGTACGTTAACAACGATGCCGACCACAAGCAAGCCACGCGCGATGATCGCAGGATCACAAGAATCGGCGCCTTTTTAAGGCGTACCAGCCTGGATGAACTGCCACAGTTTTTTAACGTCTTAAGGGGCAACATGTCCGTGGTTGGCCCACGGCCCCACATGCTAAAACACACTACGCAGTATTCTGCCCTGATTGACCAGTTTATGGTAAGGCATTTCCTTAAACCAGGCATTACCGGCTGGGCTCAGATACACGGCTTACGTGGCGAAACCCGAACCGTAGAAGCCATGCTCGACCGTGTTGAAGCCGATGTCTGGTACCTTGAGAACTGGTCCTTTCTGCTTGATCTGAAAATTATCTTTCTCACCCTAAGGAACACCATCAAAGGCGATTCAAATGCTTTTTAACTCTGCCTGGTTTATCGGGGTTTCTATTGTTTGGTAACCTTTAGAAATTGAGTAGCGCCAATAAGGCTATTTTTTAATGAAAGAAACCTGTTTCAAATAAAAAGCCCCAGCAATCGTCAGGGCTTTTTATTGGTAGCCGTATCTATTATTTTTTGTCTTTTGAGTAAGCATCGTTAAGCCTTTTTACTACGTCCGCGGTAACGTCGAGGCTTTGATCGCCATATAAAATCGTCGGGTTGGCTTTTGAGTACATTAACACCAATTTGTAGCCTTTTTCCTTTGCATATCCTTTGGCAAAATCGGCTATCTTGTCGTATACTTTACCGGCCTCGGTTGATTGCTCATTTTGAAATTGCGCCGCTGCGTTTTGCTGGTAGCTTTGCAAATCCTGCTGTTCGCGCTGTAAACGTTGTTCGGTAGTCTGTCGCTGATCTGCAGGCATGGTGTTTACATTTTTTTGGTAATCCGCATACTCGCGCTGAAAAGCCTGGCCCCGTGATTGCACATCAGTTTGAGCAGCCTTACCTTTATCCTGTATACTTTTGTTGACATCTTTCGCGTAGTCATATTTGCTTAGCAAGGTATCCTGGTTAATATAAACAACGGTTTCTTTGGATGAGGTCGGCGAAGCTGCCGGTTTATCAGCGGGTTTTGTTTTGTTGCAGGCAAGCAGGCTTGCGGCAAGCACCGCGCCAAGGGCAATTCTGCTTAAATTGGGGGCAGTAATTTTCATTATCAATCGCTTTTTTTCTCCTGCATTAATCCAGGAATTTGAATCGTTTTTGTTTGAGTAAATTTTCGACAAAGATAAGGTTTCAGTTCAAGTATCCTAATTTATTGTACGCACCACAGGCTCGTGTCATCCGTGGCTCATATACGCTCATCAGCACATTCAACATCCTCGTTTTTTATCCACAGATGCGGTTTTTCGCTATAAAATCCGTATTTTTGTGGGTTGTTACTTAATTATGAGCGAAGAAAATCAAGACAAATCAAACTACTCTGCAGATAATATACAGGTTTTAGAAGGTTTAGAGGCGGTGCGCAAACGCCCCTCGATGTACATAGGCGATACCGGCATGAAGGGGCTGCATCACCTCGTTTACGAAGTGGTAGATAACTCGATCGACGAAGCGATGGCCGGTTACTGCGACACCATAAACGTTTTTATTCTTCCGGGCAACGCCATTTCGGTTTCGGACAACGGGCGCGGCATTCCAACGGGTATCCATACGAAGGAAAAAAGGTCCGCGCTTGAGGTGGTGATGACGGTTTTACATGCCGGCGGCAAGTTCGATAAGGATACCTATAAAGTTTCCGGTGGATTGCATGGAGTTGGGGTAAGTTGCGTAAATGCGCTTTCCATCCATATGAAAACGACCGTCTATCGCGAAGGCAAAATATTCCAGCAGGAATATGAAAAAGGTAAACCACAATATGATGTAAAAGTTGTAGGGGAAAGTGATAAAAACGGCACTACCCAGTATTTTCAGCCCGATCCGGAAATATTTTCCCTGACTACCGAATATAAATATGATACGCTGGCTGCCCGTTTGAGGGAACTTGCTTTTCTGAATAAGGGCATTACGTTAACGCTTACCGACGAGCGCGAAAAAAATGATGACGGAACTTATACCAGCGATGAATTCCATTCAGAAGGCGGCCTGGCCGAGTTCGTAAAATACCTGGACGGTACCCGCACACCGCTGATACCCGAGCCGATCTACATTGAAGGCACGAAACAAGGATTGCCTGTTGAGCTGGCCCTGCAATACAACGACTCCTATACCGAGAATGTGCATTCGTATGTCAACAATATCAACACCATCGAAGGTGGCACACATGTGGCCGGTTTTCGCAGGGGCTTAACCCGCACCCTAAAAAACTATGCGGAAAAAGAAGGCTTCCTCAAGAATATGAAAATTGAGATCAGCGGTGATGATTTCCGGGAGGGGCTCACAGCAGTGATATCCGTTAAAGTGGCCGAACCGCAATTCGAAGGGCAAACCAAGACCAAACTGGGCAATAACGAGGTAATGGGCGCCGTGGATATGGCGGTTGGCGAGATATTGGGTAATTACCTGGAAGAACATCCCCGCGAGGCGAAGATGATTGTTCAGAAGGTTATCATTGCTGCCACCGCCCGCGCCGCTGCCCGCAAAGCGCGCGAAATGGTACAGCGCAAAAACGTGATGGGAGGCTCCGGCTTACCAGGAAAACTATCGGATTGTGCCAACAGCGACCCGGCACTGTGTGAGTTATATCTGGTGGAAGGGGATTCTGCAGGTGGTACGGCCAAACAGGGCAGGGATCGCGAATTCCAGGCAATTTTACCGTTGCGCGGAAAGATCCTGAACGTTGAAAAGGCCATGGAACATAAGATCTATGAGAATGAAGAAATAAAGAATATGTTCACCGGCCTCGGCGTCAGCATCGGAACACCGGATGACGCCAAAGCATTGAATATAAGTAAGCTTCGCTACCATAAGATCGTCATCATGACGGATGCGGACGTCGATGGGTCGCACATCACCACGCTCATTCTTACGTTCTTCTTCCGTTATATGAAAGAGTTGATTGAGTACGGGTATGTTTATGTGGCATCACCGCCGTTGTATCTTGTAAAAAAAGGCAAGGACTTCGAATACTGCTGGACCGAAGAGCAGCGCGACGTAGCCGTGCAAAGATTAAAAGGCGCTGGTAAAGAAGACAGCGTACATATACAACGCTATAAAGGTTTGGGCGAAATGAACGCCGAGCAGTTATGGGAAACCACCATGAACCCAGCAACACGAACGCTAAAACGCGCAAGCATTGAAAATGCGGCGGAGTGCGATCATACCTTTTCTATGCTGATGGGCGATGAGGTTGGCCCTCGGCGCGAGTTCATCGAGAAGAACGCCAAGTACGCAAAGATCGATACCTAATAGCAAGGCCTGTTTATCGATTTTTGAATGATGCGAAGAGAAAGTCGAAACAACTTCTTTCCCTTTGCCTTTTTTGGATGTTTTACTTGTGCGTCTTTTTTCGGACTTGCGGTAAATTATCACGGAAAATTCGATAGGAGGTTTGGATATCGTTTGCCGGAAGGCTATTTCCCCAGCCAAAGCAGCCGTTCGCCATAGTCGATTACAGCTTTGTATTTCATAAGGATGTCACCGCCCAAAACACCTAATACCCGGGGATGGTTCAGTTGCGCATAGGCAATATTAATTGCGCTAAGGTCTAAAACAGCCGCTTCAAATTCCTCTATAAGCAGGTCGCCGATGGTCAAATCATTTATAACTGCTGTAAATGATACCATGCTGTTAGTCCCTAAACCGGTTGAAAGCCTGTCGATTAAATTCATCAGGATTGAGGGATTTGCCTCAAATAACAAGGTTTTATCAAACGCCGTCTTGGAAGCGCCGGTGTCCAGCACCAAAATAAAACCTTTTTCCAAAAAGCGTTACGGCAATTAACGGATGAAAACCCTCGGATTGCAGATCGATTATTTCTAAATTAACCCTTGTTTTTTGCTGATTTGTATCCCATGGAACCATTGCGGCAAAGTAACGTAAAATTGTCTCGCCCCGGGTTCTGCTTAGTCATTTTCCTCCTGACCGGATGCTTCATCCGCCATTTCAATTATAATGGCGTCCATCCGGCTAAGTTCAGCCTCCATGTGCTCAAAGACAATACCTTCGGTTGGATTCTCCTTCAGCATTTCGGTGAGGCCTTTTAAATTGGCAAGCGGACTCCGGATCAGGTGTGATTGTTTCCAGGCCATATCTTTGATCTTGTCGATGTGGTTGCTGATACGGCTATAGGCATTCTTTAAGTCCTGCTCGGCGTTTCTTCGCTCGGTTATATCATATAAAGCCATCATCAGGCCGAGAATTTCCTTATGGTTGTTGGTTATCGGGAACAGGCGCACATCGTACCAGCACACAGCGCCGTCACTCATCCTGTAATCTATTTCATAATTAATGTTCTTTCCCTGTAAGACTTCTATCGTATATTTTTCAAATTGCGGGAACCTGTCTTTAGGAAAATAATCGGACAGGCTATCGCCTTTTTCAGGTGTCCGGCCATAATGTTGTTCCATAAAACGAATAGCCTCTTTGTTAAACGAGATTACTTTAAGATTAAGATCAAAAAGGGCGTAAGCTGTCTCTGTTGTCTTAAGTATTGTTTGCAGGTTGGCTTCCGATTTTTTAAGCGATTCCTCAGCCTTCAGTTTTTCCGTAACATCCAGGGTTAACGAAAGTCTTACCGGGCGACCTTCAAAAATAATGTCATGCACTATTAGCTGGACATATATTATCGTACCGTCTTTCTTTAAATGCCTTACGATTTCACGCTCCGACGAATAGGCTTTATCTACCCGGTAGCCCTTAGCTTGTTTTCCCCGGTCTTCCTTTGGCCTTAGCGATTTGACGTTCATTTGCATAAGCTCCTGCCGGCTATAGCCGTATAGGATTATGGCTGCATCATTTACTGCAATAATCTCCTGGGTGTCTTTGGCGATCATCCACATGGGCATCGGGTTGCTTTCAAACAAGAGCTTATATTTTAGCTCCGACGATTTTAATTCGTCCTCCGCCCGTTTTCGTTCCGTGATATCTATCATTGAACCGATAATCGTAGGCACGTCGCCAAAGTTGACCCTGCTTCCATAAAACTCCACCCAATTTAAGCGCCCGTTTTTCTTTTTCCCCCGGGCCTCATAATGTACGCTTTCTACTTCGCCCGCCATTCTTCGTCTCACATGCTCAAGGGAAATATATTTGTATTCGTCTGACAGTATTGCATCTACATTAACTGTGTTTATCAATTCTTCCGGCTCATAACCAAAAACGCCGGCAAACCGCGGGTTAACATAAATAAACTTGCTGTTTTGAACAATATAAACCCCAACCATCGATTTCTCAGCCAGTGTGCGGAATTTAAGCTCAGCTTCCCGGGTTTCTTTTTCCATCTTCTTACGATAGCTTATATCCCTCGCTATTACCATTATGCGATCGTCGACAAACAGCTTCACATTTATCTCAACAGGAAGTAACCTCCCGTCTTTCCGTAAAAATGTCCGTTCTCTGACGACCGACTTTTGCGGGCCCTTTAAGTTTTGCATCAGCGGGTCGACTTTGAGTTCCTCCGGATCGATAATTTCACGCACATTCATTTTCAATAACTCTTCGCCCGAATAGCCAACTAATTGCGACATGCTGGCATTCACATCAAGGAAGCTGCCCTCAAAATCAAGTACATAAATGGCATCTGAGGCTTGCTCGATCAGCGAACGGTATTTTTCCTCGCTTTTTCTGAATTCTTCCGACCGGTTTTGCACCCGCTTTTCGAGGTTGTTGTTTAGTTGGAGCAATTGGGTTTCGGCTGCCGATCGTTCTCCATCTATCCTGTTAAGCCAGTTGGCTGTATTCCAGATCATCAGGAGGCTTACTATCAAAAAACAGACTGCGAGTAAAGCAATGCCAACGCTTAGAGATGAAAATAAACGGAGATCATAAAGCTGACTGCTTAAAATACCAAAAATGATGATCATTGCCGCCAGTACCAGGTAGAGCCGTCGCGCCATGTGGTTACCCACATCGTTGCCTGATAAAAGCTTTACTATGCCGATAGACGGGTTCAAAAGGGCCGCAGCTATCGAAATACAAAAAAATATAATAGCCGTGAAGGTGGCCATTGAGGTTTCGTAGAAAAATACCCGGAAAAAGGAGACACCGTACAGGTAGCCGACAAGAGCTATAGCCGAAAGGACGGTAACTGCGTGAAATAAAAATTGCGATAGTGCTTTGAACACATTCCGCCTGACGCCGACCGCGAGGAAACCTATGCCCAGAAGGAAGAAATTAACCGACGCGTTGAACGCCATTCTGCCGGGATATGGGAAGCTGTAGGACACTGCGGTATCGTCATGCACAAAAAATTGATCAATACCCGCACTGAAATGGAAAATATCCTGGCATAGTGTCAGCAACCCGATAAGGGCTACACTAATGCCAAAGAAATTAAATAGAAGCCTGTTAAACAGCGTTGGCTTAGTTTGCGCAATTATTAACCCGGCGCCTAAAAAAACAAAGCACAAAGCCGCATTAAAGCGTATAGCGATGGACTCCGGGAAAATCACCTTCATGGGCGGCACATTCAATACCCAGCCCAGCATAACAATCAGCCCGGTAATTACGGACAGCAAACCAATAACCCTTACAGTTCTACTTTTTCTCGGCGGATCCATTTAAAAACAGGTTTTATCCCTTTTATGAAAAGATTCGGTATTCAAACCCTTGCTCGATTTAATTATTTACAATTTTCGGGAATAAAAATAGCACGAACGGGGAGTAAATCAAAAATAACTCAAAATTAAAAAAATGTTTCCTACGAATTGCTAAGCGAAGATGTTTTTAGTTCAAAACGGGTAGCCTATGGCTAAATTAAATACAGCATCCTGCCATGGATGCAGCGGTATAGCGGGGTTTGGTTCAAGTATGGGAAAACCAAAATCGGTACGCAATAGTAAAACCGTAAAATTAAAACGCAGTCCAACGCCGGCATCCGCGGCTATCTGGCTCAGAAAATTCTTTCCAAAAGCGGCTCCGGATAAATAAGGATTACTATTGAGCAACCATATATTGCCGGCATCAACAAACACCGCCCCTTCTAAAAACCCGAAAAGTTTTGGCCGGTATTCAATATTAGCCTCAAGTTTTATGTCCCCCGACTCATCCGGCAAAAAGTTGGTCCCCATAGCCAGCGATGGCGGTAATTCATAAGCGCCTGGCCCGATAGAATGTGCCTGGAAACCCCGAAGGCTGTTGGCGCCACCGATAAAAAATTGCTGTGAATAGGGTAGGACAGTAGAGTTGCCGTAGGGTAATCCAACATCAGCCATAAACCTCATGGCGAGGCTGGACGCAGGCCCCAACTTGTGGTAAAACCTGATCTCGTTCTCGATCTTTACATATTGGTCGAACGGCGTTCCGAAGATCTTGCTTACCCTTTTTGGTGTATCGGCGCCGGTCGCGATACCTACGAGGTTGCCCGACAAGCTTAGTTTACCACTATAATAGAAAGTGTTTTGCTTATAGGTTTCCATCGTGTTGGTGTAGGTGTACCTGTACGATGGGCCGAATGTAAACTGTTTATTGATGACATGCGCAAGCTCCGGATTTCGCGTCTTATGGATACTGTCCACGTACAGTTGGGTAACATTTTGGGGATCTACAAAGGTGAAATCTTCAATATCTACCTGGTGTGTTACTTGAAGGCTGGTTTTCCACTGGTAGCCAAAGGAGGCATTGAACGAATTGAGCGTATATAGCTGCGTCCGGATAATATATGTATAACCGGTGGTTAAAATGGACTGGGGAATAAATGCATTATCGGTATGGAAATTAAAAGGGCCCACAAACCTCGGCCAAATGAGGGATGGTTGAATGCCGATCTCATAAATGTTATACCCGTGATTATAAGGCCCAAACTGGATATCCTCATTACCGAACAAGGTTAATGTGTACAACTCCCCCCCCTTAAAAGTGTTCCGGTTTCTGAAATTTATGTCGATTTGGGTACCGTCATAATCGGCCGAGTTCTGGCTTAAAACAAGGTCGGCCGTCAGCGACCTCTTTTTTTGCTGCGACAGAAAATAATAGATATCAAGTTTTGCCGAATCAGGCGTCACATCCTCGAACTCATTTTTTACATATTTAAAAGGCCCCAGCTCAATAAACCTGCTCAACGAGTTGGTATGCTCGGTCCGGTTGTAAATATCTCCCGGATGCAGCAATACGGTGTTCTTAAACGTATAAGGCCTGAATTCGTGTTTGGGGTCGATCACATTATACCAAAGATATTTTTGAGCAGAATCTAATTTCCTTGTGGTATCGGTAAGCGAGAATTCCGGGTAAACGTAAATGTTCCGAACGCTGTATACCCATCTTGCCTCGTCAGGTGTGGCGTCCTTTATCTTAACCCACATGTCTACCTGGTGACCGGCCACGGTACTGTCATATTGCATGATCAGGTCTTCCGGGGCAAAATAAAAATACCCTTCTTCCTTCAGCCGGGCGTCTACCCTTATCCGTTCGGCCTTAATGATATCAAGGTTAAACTTAGCCCCTGGCCGGAGTAAGGTCTGTTTCGAGGTCCCTGTAACAGCCGTGTCCAGGTCATCATTTCCTTTCGGAAAGCTAATGTTCCGGTATTTGTAGGGAGGTCCGGTTTGTATAGTATAAACCGCTTTTGCCGTTTTCTTTTTACCAACAGTGTCGCCCGATACGTTTGCCAGAAAATAACCTTCATTTTGCAGCCGGTTTTGCAAAATACTGCTGTTTTTTACCAGGTCAACCGAGCTTATCAGTACCGGCGGCTCGCCAAGTTGTGTGCTTATATAATGTTTAAGCCCCTTTTTCTTTGGTGTTTTGTACCTTTCATACAACCACAATTTCACCCGCAAACCTAATATGGAACCATTCGGCCGGGGCCGCAGCAAACCTTGCATTTCGGTGCTTAGAGCCTTGGCTTCACGTTTACTGGTATTTTTATCTGTAATTTTTACATCCGCCCCGGTATACAGTTTTTGGCCGGGCGCCAAATACTTGGTGGTGCTGCAGGAGGTGGCCAAAATAATAACGAATACAGATAAAAATATAAGTCTGTTCATGGTTACATTGATGTTGATTTTTGAGGTGGATTTACCGGCTGTGCCTGTGTTGCCGCCGAGTCTGCTTTTGCTTTCTGCTCTTCCTTTTTTTCCTTTTGTTCTTCTTTGTATTTCTTCTCGTCTGCCTTTTCTTCAGGTGTTTTTTTCGCGAACAATTCTTTAAAGGTGTTAAATTCGTAGGTTAAGGTAAAGCCGACGCCCGTTTCCACCACTTCGCCTTCCACCACAATGTATTGATCCCGGCGGTAAACGCGCACCATGTAGCGCCCGTCCTTGGTAAGCTTATAATTCACCGACACATCTCCGGCAATATCTGTTGTTTTTTCTCCCGGCTGATTTTGTCCTTCGAGGTTAAAATTATTCCCCACCGTCACCGTCACCCGGTCATTCAGGAACGATTTTGATAGCCCAATGTTCAGGTCCGTCCGGTTTTGTGCCTCGCCTGTGGAGTAGTCTTCACCGGATGTGAGGTTGAAGCTCAATTGCACCCCGCCGATCAGGTTTCCGGCCAGTTTATTCAGCTGGTCGGATAACAGGCTGCTCACACTACCCCTTATAGCGCCGTTAATGCCGGTGCCACCGCCCTGGCTTTGCAGCGGATTGTCCCCTATAAAGTGCCCCAGTATCAGTACGCCGAGCACCTGTTTATTCATTTCGTTCGTATCCTGCCGCACCTGGTCGAGCCGGGCGTTGACGTTCGCGATCACTTCAGGCGACACGGAATAAGTACTATCGGGAAGTACGATGTCGAAGGTTATTTTGGGCTTCAGCAAGTCGTTAGTTAAGCCAAGATCCACGTTAAACGGCAGTTTCTCCTTATACATCGTGGTGTTTTGCCCGCTGCCTAACTGGTCGCTCACGAGGTCAATCGGCGGTACGTTTGCAACGTAAATAGCGGCGATATTGATATTCGCTTTCGTCGGATCCCCGGTCCAGGTAATGGTGCTGCCGCTTTTAAAGTTAAATTTCCGTTTCACCGTAGCGTAGGAAAGGTTGTACGAGCCCTGGTTGACCGTATAAGTTCCGGTGAGGCTTATTTTTCCGCTTGGGTCAATCCCCAGGTTAAGTTGCGCATCGCCTTTTATCTGAACGATATCGCCGTTGCGCGCATCTACCACTACCGTAAAATTTGCTCTCTTGTTCACTTTTATAGTTGCTGAAATATCAAGCCCGGTCACCTCCGATTTACGCAGCGAGTCCAGCTGCCGCGCCAGGAATATCGAGTCTTCCTTCGGCGCATTCGGGTTGATAACTTCCACCACGCCTTTTCGGTCTTCAATGGCCGGGTCATCTTCCGGTAAAACAATGGTCAGGTCGGTTTTGTCGTTGACAGTAAGTTCGGCGTCCACTACGGGCTTTTTCATGTCACCGCGTATTTTGATGCGGGTGTCTACGTAAAGCTTACCATAGTATAGTTTGTTATTCTCCTGGGTGGAATTGATCACCCTGAAGTTATTTGCGGTTATGTCAAGCCCGAAGCTGAAATCCGAAAATGTTTTGGTATAAATTGTACCCGCCACCACCGCTTTATTACCGAGCGAGTCGACGAGTGTAAAATCATTGAATAATATGCCATCGTTGTTAAACGTGATGCTTTCATTCGGCATGGTGAAATAGGAGTTCAGCATCGACACGTTAAATCCTACTTTATTGAACTTTACGTCCCCCCGCACAACCGGCGCATCCGTGGTTCCGGATATTTTCATATCCCCGCTTATTACCCCGCTTGCATTGTGTATCGCGCCGAAACTAAACCCTTCAATGCCCTTCATGTTCAGGCTTACGATGTTCAGGTCAAGGTCAAATTTGGCTGTCGGGGTGGTATAGTACATTCCTGTAAGGTTCACCTGGTTCCCTTTGCCCGTAATGCTCACATCAGCTGAATAGGCGCCAGCCGTTTGGTTGTTCACCTTTATATCGATGTTGCCCACCGTATCCTGCTTAAAATTGAAATTACCGATGTTCAGCGCAGCGGTAAACTTCATGGATGTTTGCAAATCGCTTAGGTGTGCCTCCCCGTTGATAAGGCCGCCGACCTGCAACGAATCCTGTTCCGCGGCCCGGGTTAAGGTTTCGATCTTAAAGTTGGTGAACTTAACGGTCATCGGCGCATTCATTTCCTGCGAGTCGCTGTTCACACTCAATATCTGCCCGGCATTGGTGATCGAAAAGTCCTTCGCCAGTATGCCTTTGCTGCCAAATTCGAGGGCGTTATTGGCATTTACAACCCAGTTGTTGTAATCCATCATCAGGCCGTTCGGCGAAAAGCTAAACTGGTATTCGTTGGGCAAAATGCTGAATACTCCCGCAACGCGGTACCGTGCTTTTTTGGTGGCATCACTCACCTGCAGCGCGATATTGAGCTTGTCGTTTTGCGCGTTGCCGGAAACAGTGGTGTACAGCAGGTCAAGCGAGGTTCCTGCTTTTATTTCGTCGACCGATACATTGTAATTAAGTGCGTTATTTCCCGTATTCAGCGCCAGTTTCACATTGGATATTGCATTTGTGCCATAAATGATCTTTGGCATCGTCCCGTTTACAATAAGGCTGCCGGCCTGGCTGTCAAATTGCCCTGTGATCAGCACGGGGTCAAGCTGTTTCAAATCGGGAACCAGGGTTGTGGCTATCGGTGTTTTGACTATGTGAATGTCAAACTTAAACTGCTGCGGTGAATAGGCCGGTTTGCCTATTGTTTGTGCCGATGCCGCCGCAGTGTTAAAATATTTGTTGGTCACATCCAGCAGCGCCGGCCCAATCTCAGCCAGCTGGTATTTCCCTGCCATATGGGCGTAAAGCATCGGCGCTTTTAGCTTGATGGTACTGCTGTCCGCAGTCGCGGTAGATATAAGACTAACTGTGTCCAGTTTAATTACCTGGCCTTTTTGCGCGAGCAGCAGGTCGGTTAGTTTGATATTGGCATTCAGATAATTCGGATCGGCAGTGGGCACATCGGCCACCAATTTTCCATGAAAGTTCATCTGGCCTTTTGAGAAATTGAGCTTTTGAAGATTTACGCTGTCCACCATCAACGTCGCGCTGACGGAGGGATACTTTTTGCTCATATCAGCTTTCCCATCCAGGCTAAAGTCGATATTCGGATCCTTCATCCTCGCTTTGGCGGTATAGCTGCCATTTTGTGCCGTACCGGAAAGGACGAGATTTTTATAGTCGTAGCCCTTAACATAGGCGCTGCCTACATCGCCGCTAAACTGCAGGCTTGCCTTTTTGGGATCAAGGCCGGTACCTGATACCTTCGCGGTTAATGCAATATTCCCCAGCATTTGCGGTTGTTTCGACAGCGCGCCGGCGTTCAGGTTATTGACTTTTATATCGGCGGTGTAGGCTGCTTTGGTCTTGCTGTTACCATTTTTCATGCCGGCAACGAGGTCGATGGCGCCGTAGCTGGTGCGCAAACCAAGCCGTGTATTAAAATTATACATCCCTCCTTTAAATGTGCCCCTGAGGTTTAGACTTGCCGGTACACTCACTGATGCCGGGATTGTTCCCGCGGGCGCCAGCTTCGAAATATCATTGCTTCCTGTAGTCAGATCAGCGAGGTTTACGTCAAAGTAAGCCTTGTTCATGTTCGGCAGCCCTTTCAAGTTAGCCGACGCCTTGATGTGCGTATGGCTTAGCCCGCTGACTTCGAAGTTGGCTATGTGCAGGTCATTAACCTTGCCAACAACCCGACCGTCGATTTTAAAAACAGCATTCGGCGAATGTTTAAAGGGTTCCATCGAAGCCATAGCCGGCATCAGCAGCAAAACATCGCGCAGGCAAAGCCGACTGCCATTGAGGTTGGCATTGACATACAGCGCGCCCAAATTGGTGCTTAACGAAGCGATGGAAGGATAGCTCACCTGTAATTGCTGTTGAATAACAGTTTGCTGGGTTTCCACCAACAGATCGTTCAGGTAAGCGCTTTTAGGCCCGTATAAAAATTTAGTATGAAATTTTTTGATGGCAAGACCACTTTTATCGCTGAATGAAAACGAGTTCACCTTGCCCGAAATCGTATCGGGGTTGTAGCTCAAATTTTCTATATCTGCATTAAAGTTGCGAATATCCATATGCCCAAAATCCAATCCCTTAGGCAGTGGCGCCTGGGCATTATTGTCGAATTTAACGTTGTCGTTACTAAAGCTTATTTTTCCAAGCCTGGCGGCCCAGCCTTTTGAGCTTTGCGGCGATGCGACTATGGTATCCAGCTTCTTCACAACCTTAACAATTTCCTTTTTTACCGACTGCGGTTTGGCAAGTGTTAAGCCGGCCCGCGTATCGTTCAGCTCGATGCTTTTGATATCTACATTCTGATTTTTGAGGTCGATGTGATTGATCTCAACCAACAACTGACCCAAATTTACTTTGGTAGCCATTGTTCCGCTGCGGTAGTCGACCTTTATTTTTGAAATATCGATCGTTCCGAGGTTGAGCGACATATTCATCGGCTTAGCGGCCGTATCCACCGGCGTAACGGCCGCAGCGGCAACCGGCGTTTGAATAATGCGGGTATCGATGTCGGAAATGGTGATCTTCGGAATGGTGAATTTCATTTTATCCAGGTCGAACTCCTTGATTCGCGTATCGAAATGTCCCAGCAGGAATTTGATATTGTTGCCTGTAATCGCGTCCTTATAGGAAACGTTTATCCTGTCGAGCGTAACCGTGCCGATGGAGAACTTCATCGTCGAGGACGTGTCGGTTGGTTTTACCGGTTTCTTTTGCTCACTGGTGAAAGCGTTCAGGATATATTGAAAATTGAAAACGCTGTCGGGCCCGCGGCTGATATTGGTGGTAATTCCTTCAAGATCTATTTCGTTCACTTCCACTTTATGGCTCAGCAGCTTAAACAAGCTGATGTCCACTTTTAGTTTGTCGCCGGCAATAAGGGTATCTTTTTTCTGATCCTCGAAATAAACGCCTTCCAGCACGATGAGTTTCGGCAGCCCGAGGCTGATATGGCTGATCTGAACTTTGGTATGGATCTTATCCTGGAGGAAACTAACCGCCTTATTTTTTAAAAGATTTTGAACCGACGGAACCTGGATGAGCACGACTACCAGCAGTACCAGGAACAGGATACTGGCTACTATCCAAAGAATTGTTTTAAGGGCTATGCGTCCGAATCGTTCCAAGGGTATAAGTTTTTTATCAGGCAGTTTCGTTATTTCACCAATATAAATAAAAAAACTACCCTAAAGGTTTTGGAAAAGCGCTAAAAAATGGAATATTATTAAAATAATATTCAGACGCTCCTAAAATGCTAAAAAGGATAATAGTTAATGTGTTTTGCGCTTGGGTATTGCTAAAAAGGCAGGTAACCCGCTTTCGAAAATTAAGCATGTGTGTTTTTGGCGGCAAATTTAACCACGGAGGCCAAAGAGGACGCACGGAGAACACAGAGGGGGAGTTTTAATTTTAGAAGAGAGACTTTTGAACACGATTTCCCGGCTTAAATTTGTAACGCCGCCAATTGTTTGTTAATTTGTTTAATAAGGCCCGGACCCTCATAGATAAAGCCGGTATAAAGCTGCACCAACGAGGCTCCCGCCCGTAACTTTTCAATGGCGTCTTCGGGTGAATGTATCCCGCCGACACCGATGATCGGGAACTTTCCAGTGGATTTTTTTGCCAGGTAAGCGATCACCCCGGTTGAAAGCGCTGTTAACGGTTTGCCGCTTAGCCCGCCCGCCTCGTTTTTCAATTGCTCGTTCGAGGTAAGCCCATCCCGGCTGATGGTGGTATTGGTAGCCACAACACCAGCAATGCCTGTTTGCAGCACGATCCCGACGATATCATCAAGCTGCTCTTTGCTTAGATCAGGCGCTATCTTGAGCAGGATCGGCCTGCTTATCCCATTTTTCAAATTGCGTTGCTGCAGGGTGTCCAAAAGATCCGTCAAAGGCTCCTTGTCCTGTAAGGCTCTTAGTCCGGGTGTGTTTGGTGAGCTCACGTTCACCACAAAGTAATCCACCAGGTCAAACAGGGCGTCGAAACATTTAACGTAATCGCTTACTGCATCTTCATTCGGCGTGGTTTTATTTTTGCCGATGTTGCCGCCGATGATGATTTCCTTCTGGCGGGCGCTTGCATTTTTTCTGAAGGCTTTTATTCGCCCGGCCGCCGCTTCCACGCCGAGGTTATTAAATCCCATCCGGTTGATCAGGGCGCCGTCGGTCGGCAGCCTGAACATGCGTAGCTTTGGATTGCCTGGCTGGGGGAGGGGTGTTACCGTACCTATTTCCACAAATCCAAACCCGACATTGGCCATTTCGGCTATCAGTTCACCGTTCTTGTCGAAACCGGCTGCAAGGCCTACGGGGTTTTTGAACTTCAACCCAAAAACTTCCTTTTCCAGCTGCTTATCTTCAAAGTCCCAGAGGCCCCGCATTAATGCCGCGCCTCCCGGAATCCGGTTGGCACGTTTGAGCCATGCAGTTACCACATGGTGTATTTTTTCAGGATCAAATTTGAAAAGTAAAGGTTTGATGAGCTGATACATGCCGCGAAATTAGGGTTTTATTGTTAGTCCGAAAGTCTGAAAGTCCGAAAGTCGGAAAGAAACTGCGGCTGACATTTCGGCAAAAAACCTGGCATTGGGTAAATGAGGGACATGGAAGTTATTTGAAACAAGCAGCAAACATATTGATCTGTAACAAATTAAGATTTCAGGCACATTGTCGGCCAGGTTACGGGCTGTTTGTTTTATGGTAGTTTAATGTTAGTTTGATGCGAGGTTAATGCGAGGTTAATGCGACGTTTATTACCTTTTTTGCCAGGTTGATGTTGGGTTAATGCGAGGTTGTTGCTATGTTATTGGTGGTTGAATTTATTACTTTTTTTAGTGTAGCGCAGGGTCCTTTTCAAGTTTAAGTTAACCCACAAAACCTGGTTAGTCGGGCATAAGCGTCGACTTCACCAAGCGTTCCTACGGAACGCCACCGCACTTGTTTGTGTTCTACCAACGAAACGTTCCTATGGAACGTAAAACATCGTCCTGTAAGGACGTCTGGTTGGTAGAAACAAATCAAAAAACGCCTTTACGTTCTGTAGGAACGTTTGGTGGTCACCGAATTAAAGGTAACGGAACGTTATCCTCGTCTAATTTTTGTGGGTTAACTTAAATTTTCAAGAGACCCTGCGGAGACGGAAAAAGGGCAAAATATGGTCTGCCGTGTGTTTTTTTGTTGAAAAACTTAAATTTATTGCGTCCGGAACAGATATTTTATATGTCAATTGACTAATAGTCAGTTATTTATAATTGAAATTATGGGGAAACACCGTGTGAATTCCATGTGATTTTTGTATAATTTGGTGTGAATGGCGTGTGATTTTGGTGTGAATGGTGTGTGAATTCCGTGTGATTTTTTTTCAGGACAAGACACACACACCGATTTTAGTTGATTTCACGGGTTGTTTGTTTTCTCATGGATTGTTATTTTTTTAAAGGCATTCGAGAGGGCTCACGCCGTTTTCAGCGACGTTCATGAAGGCGCCATTTCAGTGTGATTTTTTTTCCGGATTATTCACAAAACTCATATTCTAACAAATATTCAATATGTCAAAGAACCAGAACAAATTGGAAGCTCCCGTTGGTACCTCAAAATTCGACCCGGCACAAATATGTTTTGTTTTTATGGCGAATGCAAATCGGGTTTTCGTAAGCTTACTCGTAGTGTTAGCTTAGCTTACTCGTAGTGTTACGTTACGAAAATTTGTTTTTTGGGATTTCACCGATTTTAATTTGATTTCACCGATTTTTTATAGTCCGAACCAATGATTAAAAGGATTCATTGATTTCACAGATTAGGCTTTATGTTCCGAAGCTTTTATGAACTATTTTGTAACACTACCCTTTTCTTTTTTGACAAGATCCTTTTTACAGCAAGCTTCTTCTGTCGGGGAAAGTAAATAATCCACTGCCAGAATCGAAAGAAAGGCCTTTTATAGGCAATCCTAAGCTGTCACTTAATGCTTCAACGCAGGCGTATAAAACTAAAAGGTTATTTGTATCTATGGGCATCCACCTTATTTCATGAACGCGTATTTCTAAATCCCCTTTAATTTTTCTTATAAAATAATCATGAAATAACAGCAGACCAGCCTTGCACATTGCCTCCCACTTTGGGTCTGCCAGGTACTCGACTTTTAGACGGCTACCGAAATTGTTAGTTAAAGCGACCTCAAAAAAAATTTCTACGTAAAATCCCTTATCGCCCTGTTGTTTTTTAAGAGCATAGTTTTTTATCATAGTGTTGGTTTGTACAGGAGTTTTATGCGGCTTCTGTCTTTTTAATCCTAAATGATGGAATCTCGTATTGCTCAAACGGCAGATTATCGTTTATAAAAATCGATGCCCGGATATTTAGCCGCTGCGAAAGCTTTCGGGCCATTTCTAAGGTGATTTGGCGTTTGCCGCTTAATACCGATGAAACGTGGCTTTCTGATCCAATTACATCTACCAAATCCTTATTTTTAAGCCCCATTTCCTCCATGCGGAGCTTGATCATATCGATCGGGTCGGGCAGTTTTACGGGGTAGTGCTTTTCTTCGTAATCTTTGATCAGCAAAGCGAGCAGTTCCAGTTCATCTCCTTCATTTGTGCCCATGGCTGCATCGATCACTTCATCAAGCCTGGTTAAAGCATTCCTGTAATCGGTCTCTGTTTTTAATATCTTCCAGTTTTTCATGGCGATTATTTATCAATTAATTTGTTATCGAAGCTGACGGTTTCCACGTCGATTTCATCATATTGCTTGTGTGTACCAAACCAGATGATATAGGGTATGGAAAACTCGTAACGTACTTTTACCACCAAGCGATATTTGTTTCCATGAATGTTAAAAACCACCCTGCGATTACCAACAATGCTTGAGTTGTCGTAAACTGCCTTAAGCTCCTGCGGTGTTTTAAAGTTTGATCGTTTAAACTGGTCGTACCAATCCTCTAACGCCGTCGCTGCTTCCGGAAAAACTTTTTGATAATATTCAACAGTCAGGCGTTTAACAATATTCATATTATATCACTAAGATACGCAAAAAGTTCTCAATTTGAGAAGATTTATTTTTAATTGAGAATTAATGAATACTGGCATGGCGCGAGCGAACGCGGATTAGCATGCGGATGGTCTGTGGGGACACAGACCACGGAGGAAACCCCTCCCTGCTCCTCTCAACGAGGGAACTTCATTAGTCGTAGCCGTTTCGCCATTCCCCTCAAAATCGGTATCTTTGTGCCCGAAATGATCGCTATTAATAACCTCACTTTCGAGATCGGTGCGCGGGCCCTGTACGACGAAGCCAACTGGCATATTAAACCCGGTGAAAAAATCGGCCTTATTGGCGCCAATGGAACCGGAAAAACTACCCTGCTCAAAATCATTGTAGGGGAATTTGCCCCAACCTCGGGCACTATATCCATGGCAAAGGATATCGCCATAGGTTACCTGAACCAGGATTTACTTTCCTATTCTTCCGATAAAAACATTTTGCACGTGGCGATGGAGGCTTTTGAGCGCCAGAACCAGCTGCACGACGAAATTGAGATCCTGCTGCAAAAGCTGGAAACGGATTATACCGAAGATCTGCTCCATAAGCTAAGTGACCGGCAGCATGAGTTTGAAGTGCTGGACGGTTATAATATTGAATACAAGGCACACGAAATTTTAGCGGGTTTGGGCTTTACCGAAGCCGACACTCACCGCAAGCTGAGTGAATTTTCCGGCGGATGGCGGATGCGCGTTATGCTGGCCAAAATATTACTGCAGGCTCCCGATATCCTGCTGCTGGATGAACCTACCAACCACCTTGACTTGCCTTCGATCCAATGGCTGGAAGAATATTTGAAGGCCTTTGACGGGGCGGTGGTGATCGTATCGCATGACCGGTGGTTCCTGGATAAGGTGATCAACCGCACGGTTGAGGTGCGCAAGGGCAAGATCACGGTTTATGCAGGGAACTATTCGTTTTATATCAGCGAAAAGGCCCAGCGCGAAGAGATACAACGCGGCGAGTTTAAAAACCAGCAGTCCAAAATAAAGCAGGAGGAGCGGCTGATCGAACGTTTCAGGGCCAAGGCCTCGAAGGCGAAAATGGCGCAGTCGCGTATCAAAGCGCTGGACAGGCTTGAAAGGGTAGATGATGTCGATGATGACAACCCGACGGTTAACTTTAGCTTCCGGTTCTCGAGGCAGTCCGGCCGGCATGTGATAACTCTTACGGACATCAGCAAATCATACCCGGCCATTGAGATATTATCACATGCGGAAGGCCTGATCGAAAAGGGCGACAAAATTGCGTTGATAGGCGCTAACGGCAAGGGTAAATCTACTTTGCTGCGGATTATAGCAGGCACTGATCCCGACTTTACCGGCAAAAGGGAAACCGGCCATAACGTAACGCAAACATTTTTTGCGCAGCACCAGCTCGAAGCCCTTCACCTGGAGCATACGGCTTTGCAGGAATTGCAATCGTTCGCCCCAAAGCATACGGAAACAGAGTTGCGTACCATTTTGGGTTCGTTCCTGTTTACCGGCGATGACGTGTTCAAAAAAATAAAGGTTTTATCGGGAGGTGAGAAATCGCGCGTGGCGCTTGCCAAGGCGCTTACTGCCGACGCCAACTTCCTGGTACTGGATGAGCCGACCAATCACCTGGATATTCAATCGGTGAATATATTGGTGCAGGCGCTGCAACAGTATGAAGGCACCCTGATCGTTGTTTCGCACGACCGGTATTTTTTGGATAATGTGGCGAATAAGATATGGTTTATTGAGGATCATAAAATAAAGGAATACCCGGGTACTTATGCTGAATACGACGAGTGGAATGCCAAACGCAAGATTCAGCAGAAAAACGGGGCAACGCCTCCTCCTCCGCCTAAAAAGGAAGAAAAGACACCCGCGCCTGCCAAACCGGTAAACGACAACCGGATACAGCAGCTTAAGAAATTGAACCAGGAACTGACAAGGCTTGAAGAGCAGGCGGCCGCCCTGGAAAAGGTGGTGAAGCAATTGGAATTGGAGCTGAACGATGAAAAAATATATAATCAGCTGGCCAAAATGCACGAGATAAACAATAATTACGAGCTTAAGAAGTTAGAATTGGGCAGCGTACAGCTGAAGTGGGAAGCGCTGGCGGAGCAGATAATGGAGCTGGAGGCGCTGTAACGAACAGGACTGTGGCAGGTTAACCACGGAGGTCGCGGTGGCCGGCACGGAGAGCGCAGAGAGTTTTCCCTTTGGACTCCCCAATTCCAGTGAATTGAGGGGCAGGAATGAGATACAGGACGGTGGTTGTGGGGACACAACCACGAGGAGTTTATCTGGCTGTGGCAGGTAACCACGGAGGTCGCGGAGAAGGCGCAGAGAACGCAAAGGAATTTTGCACAGAGAAGTAAAATATTGGATCTCTATAACCACCATAATTATAAATTTTCATGAAGAGTTTTATTGGAAGGTGCTTTTTGCCCCAAATCATCCTTTCCGCTGTTTGCCTGGTTATTACGGGTTTCAGCGCATCCGCCCAATCTCAATACGCCGATTCCATTTTTAGGCCTGAGATAAAAAGCGTGGAGTTTTATAACAGCCGCAAGCAAGGTACATTCCCCATTATTACACTTGGGTCGGCTGAAAAAGTTACGCTGGCGTTTGACAACCTTCTGGGCGGTTCCAACGACTATTCGTACACGATCGAGCATTGCGATGCTAATTGGAATTCGTCAAATCTCTCCACTACGGACTATCTGAAAAATTATTCGGACGACCACATAACCGGCTTTAGCTATTCGGTCGGCACTATCCAGAAATATACCCATTACCAGCTAAAGCTACCCAACGAAAATATTGCTCCAAAAATACCCGGGAATTATATCTTAAAGGTTTACCAGGATGGCGATCCTTCAAAGCTGGTGTTAACCAGGAAATTGTACGTGTTAAGCCCGAAAATAATGATCAATGCGGAGGTGGTTCCGTCAGACGACAATTCGACCCGTCAATCCAACCAGAAGGTCAATTTTACGCTGAACTACGGGGCCCTTCGGATACAAAACCCCAGCGCTGAGCTGCGAACGCTCATTATGCAGAACAGGCGGCCCGAAACAGGGATATGGAATACACAGCCCACTTACATCAACGGACCGCTGCTTACTTTTAATGATGTTACCCAAAATGATTTTCCGGGGGGTAATGAGTTCCGGCATTTCGATACTCGGACATTCAAATTAAATTCAGACCGCATTTTGCGGATCCTAAAAGATACGGCGAACGACGTAATTATGCTGACCGATCCCGACCTGAGCCGGCCCGACTACAGCTTTACATTCGACCAGGACGGGAACTTTTATATCTTAAACCAGGACGGCACGGATCCCCGTATCGACGCCGACTATGCCCATATGTTTTTTACCCTAAGCACGGACCGTTCTGCAAACAGCGGAACGCCCTATATTGTCGGCCTGTTCAATAATTACAAACTCGACGATAACAGCCGCTTACACATGGATCCTAATACAGGGAAATTTGCTACCCTCCAGTTTCTGAAACAGGGCGTATATGACTATGCTTACGTTTGGGTGGATAAAAACGGGAATGTTGTTCCCGGCGCCCTGGAAGGCAATCATTTCGAAACAGAAAACACCTATCAGCTATTGGTATATTACCGGCCGGCCGGTTCACGCTGGGAAGAGCTGATCGGGTCTAGGGAGTTGACGACCGCGAAGAAGCAGTAGTGGGTAAGTCTAAAGTCTTGAGTCTGAAGTCAAAAGTGGCATTTAAGTAATCACCGACCTTATAAACTCGTGGCCCATATGGTAGTCAACTAAGCGTCAGAACTGATTCCTACGCAATTTCACTACCCAAAGTGCCTTCTGGTGGCAGGGTAGCCCCTAACGGGGCAATCTTACATTTTTATGCTGTTTGCTACAAACGTTTTGCCCCTACGGGGCAGTCGCCACGCGATTTGATATTTAGATCAGTTTGTTCGGGCGAATCTTTAGTCGATTACATTTAATCTTTTTGTCTGGCAGTCGGGGCATGCTAATCTATACAATATTAGGTCTGATACATGGTTCGCAAATAGAGGCTTATATGGACGGTGCCAGGCAAAAAATTTAAAAACAAAAAAATCCCGCCGGTTATAAACCAGCAGGATTTATACTATTATTTCAGGGCAAATAAGCCTAAACTTATTTTGCAGCGGCTGCTTTTAACAGGGCAGCGTTGTTTTTTGCAAGCTGGCTATTTTTTGGCTCTGCCGAACGGCTTCCTAATTCGAGGTTAGTGGCAAGCTTTAAAAATTGAACTTCTAAACGCGAAACGGTCTTGTTTTTCCTGTCTTTCCTTTTTAAACGGGTAACGCCCATGATCTTATAAATTTTAATGTTTTAATTCCTGAGGTCGGGAGCGGATTCGAACCGCTGTAAAAGGTTTTGCAGACCTCTGCCTAGCCACTCGGCCACCCGACCAATTTTCAAGGCTGCAAAAATAGGAATTTATTTGTTGGCAGGCAAATTATTATTTGATTAATACTAGTCCGAAAGTCCGAAAGTCCGAAAGTCCGGATCCCGATAGCTATCGGGACCGAAAGAAGCTGCGACTGACGTCCGCCAGCTGGCGGATAACTTAGGTTATATTGAAAAATAGCTTTAAGGCTTGTGGCTGGGGTAATTTGCATGTTGGGGCACGATTTAAGCATAGGCACTTAGGAGGCGCGAGACTTACTTTTCGGTGGCATTTGAGTGAGGGGCTCCTCTGGAGCCTATTGTAGCCCTTCTTTTTTCTATAAAACAGGTAACTACGGGGTTTACAATCGAAGATAGGGGATGATTTAGAATTTCTGGAAAAGCAGCGTGTTTTTTAATGCCGCCTGTTTTTTACACACGCACGAAGGAGGAGCGGAGCGCGCAGATGAAGGAGTAGGTTTTTATTTACTTCTGCTTATTTCCGAACAAAACAGGGCGGTCGCAATCGCTACGTTTAGCGATTCTGCTTTACCTACACGCGGAATGGTTACCGCCCTGGTTATGTGTTTTTGCAGTTCGGGCCGTATTCCGTTTCCCTCATTGCCCATCAGCAGCAAGCCTTCTTTACCAAAATTGGTTTTGTAAATTGTTTTGCCATCCAGCATGGCGCCGAATATGGGCAGGTTTATCTTGGGTAGGGTTGTCGTTAATTCTGTATAGTGTACCCTTATTCGAGAGAGCGAGCCCATACTGGCCTGAACCACTTTCGGGTTATAGGCATCTACCGTGTCGGTTGAGCAGATAATGTCGGTGATCCCAAACCAGTCAGCCGTGCGAATGATCGTACCTATATTGCCCGGGTCCTGTATCCCGTCCAAAACAATCGAGAACTTTTCCTTTAAATCGCTGTTAGCTGGTTCAGGCCACCGGGGTATCGCAATGGCAGCGATAACATCCTGCGGCGTTTTTAACCCGCTTATCTTTTGCATTTCCGTAGCAGAAATTGCATATAAGTTTATATTATGGGATAAATTCAGCATTTTTGGGTCGAAAGGCGCAGTATAATAAATGCCTTCCACCTGGTAAGAAGAGTCGATAAATTCAACTACCGATTTATAGCCTTCAACCAAAAACAAGGCATTTTCAATCCGGCTTTTTTTTTGTTGAAGTGATTTTAATAAACTGATCTGATATTTTGAAAGCATATACAAAACCAGGAGGCTACCATCTTGCAATAATAAGTATTCTTCTGCTCATTCTGGTTTCGGGCTGCAGTATAACGCGGGGAATTAAAAAAGATCAGTCTATCGTACATAAAATCACCATGAAGGGCGTTGATAAGGAATTTGCGCTGGCGGCTCCAACTTATGTAGACAAAGAACAACAACCCAATAACTGGATCAATCTTCAGCTTTATTATCTTTTTAGTAATCATGGCAAGAAAGATATCGGCGAACCCCCGGCAGTTTTAGACAGCGATCTGGTGGAGTTTTCGCGTAACCAAATCGAACGTTTTTTGCAAAGCAAAGGCTATTTGAAAGTAAAGGTTGCCGACAGTATTAGCATAAAAAAGCAAAAAGCCGAATTGATATTTACGGCCACTGAAGGGCCATTGTTCCATATCCGAAAGATACAGGACAGCATTGCCGATCCAAAGGTGCGGGCTTTATACCGCGTTAATCGTAAGCGTTTTTCGCATGTGCAGCCGGGAGGCCGGTTTGATACCGATAGCCTGGCGTATGACAGGGATGCGTTTTACCAGATCATGAAGGAAAATGGTTATTACGACTTTTACCGGCAATACATCAATTACACCTATGATTCTACCTTCCGCAGCAGTGTGGTGGATATTGTAATGTATGTTGTAAATCCCGTAGGAAAATCGTCCCATCCTGTTTACAGACTAAATAATACACTTATAACCATTGCCACCACCGATGGTCAAACAAGCGGCAAGGCCGATACGCTCCAGGTGGATTCGGAGTTTCGTTATGTTGATTACTCGCACAAGTTTGCACCCCGAACAGTTATCGACTACATCTTTCAGCATAAAGGGCAGTTATATGATGCCGACCGGCAAACGCTTACTACCTCCCGCCTGTCGGAACTAAATGTTTTTCGAAATGTGCCTAACCCTACCTACACCAAACTACCGGACAGCACCAACCGGCTCAATACTAAAATAGACATCGTCCCGCTCAAGCAATTTTCAGATCGTGTGGACGCTGAATTTTTGTTCAATTCCGGGCAATATGGCTATAACCTTGCCAATACTTTCACTGACAGGGATGTATTTAAAAATGCCGCCATTTTACAGCTTAAGGTGAACTGGAGCGTATTGTATGATAAGGGCGGCAGCATCAGCAATTCACAGGGCATTGAAAACAATGACTTAACGATTGGCGGAAACCTCATTTATCCCCGGATCATTTCTCCTTTTGATTTGGCAATGCCAGGCAAATACGGCGTTCCGCACACAACGTTTTCCTCAAACTACCAGTTATTTTACGAAGCCGGGCTGGTGCAGCGCACCAGTTTGACCAACGCCATCACCTATGATTTTGCCGAATTGGCAAACAAAACGCATACTATTACGCCTATTGACATTGAATTTTCGCGTGGTGTGATCGACCCGATTGCACAAAACATACTGGCGGAGAAAGACTTGTATGCCTATAGCTATTTGATCGGCCGAACCATATTTACAGCGGGAAGCCAGTATACCTATCAGTTCAACGCCAACAAGCTCAATACCTTCACCAACTTCCTGTACCTGCGCGGGAGCATTGACGTAGGTGGCAATACGCTCGATTTACTGGCCCACCTGTTTAACAGTCCCCGCGACTCGACGGGCGAGCGACAGCTTTTGGGTTACACTTTTGCCCAATATGCCAAGGTGGAAACGGATTTTCGTGTATATCACAATTTTGGCGGCGAACGGGAGTTGGTTTTTCGGATCAATCCGGGAGTTGGTGTCCCTTATGGCAATAGCAGCCAACTGAAATTTAAGGATAGTACCTACGTTGGCGGGCTTATTTTTGAGAAGAATTTTTATGCCGGCGGCGCAAATGATATGCGGGCCTGGCTGCCGCGCACATTAGGCCCCGGAGAATTTAACCGGGCTACCTTTTATGGTCCGCCCGGCACAACCTTAAAACCCTCGAGGGGCGACTCCTTAAGGACGCGTTTAAAATACCTGGATCAATTCGGGGAAATAAAGATCATTTCGAACCTTGAATACCGTTATAAGCTCGCTGACGATTTTTTTGGCTCGGTACTCAGGGGCGCGGTGTTTATGGATGCGGGCAACGTTTGGCGATTGCATGCGCAGGAGGGAGTTCCCAATGTCCAGTTCAGCCTGAATGATATTTTGCCGGGCACCGCGATTGACTTTGGCACAGGCTTAAGGTTTGATGTTGGTTTTTTCGTTTTCCGCCTCGATGCAGCTTTCAAATTCAAAGATCCCCAATTCACGGGCTCAAACCAATGGGTGCTGATCGACCATTTCGACGAATTGTTCTACAATGGTCCGTTTAAAAAAACATATGAAATCGACAACAGCGGCGATACCTATAACTTTATGCAGCTGAATTTTGGTGTGGGAATGCCGTTTTGAGTGGGCAGTTGGCAGCTTGCCGTGGGCAGTAGGCAGTAGTGAATGGTGAGGCAGTGTTGAGTGGCAGTAGCAGTTGGCAGTTTGCTGTGGGCAGTAGGCAGTAGTGAATGGTGAGGCAGTGTTGAGTGGCAGTAGCAGTTGGCAGTTTGCTGTGGGCAGTAGGCAGTAGTGAATGGTGAGGCAGTGTTGAGTGGCAGTAGCAGTTGGCAGTTTGCTGTGGGCAGTAGGCAGTAGTGAATGGTGAGGCAGTGTTGAGTGGCAGTAGCAGTTGGCAGTTTGCTGTGGGCAGTAGGCAGTAGTGAATGGTGAGGCAGTGTTGAGTGGCAGTAGCAGTTGGCAGTTTGCTATGGGCAGTAGGCAGTAGTGAATGGTGAGGCAGCGTACGAGTTGGCGGTTGGCAGTCCATTTCGAGCAGGGGTTGCAGCAATAGCAGTGTGGTTTGTGGTTCTTGATCCTGAGTCGGAAGGGCTTGGCTTTGCATCCGCTTTCGGCTCCCATTTTTTGCTTCCGGCTTATAAAATAAAAGCCCCCTTACTCTCGCAGTTCGGGGGCTTTAACCTAAACCTTATCACAAAAGGCAAGTAGTAGAACCTGCCATATGAAGTAACAAACATAGCATAAATTTTTCGTATTTAAAAATCCAAACGGTTAAATCACTCGCTTGTAAGTTGTAATAACTCAATATAACTGCCCTAAATACAGCAAACATGCTCTTTCGGGCATTAATAAAATAAAAAAATAATACAGCGACAGGCAATAAAAAATATTTTTTAAATAATGTTCGTGTGTTTTATGCCTCCGGTGCTTTGAAGCGAAATTATAATGGGGGTATTAAATATTCAGCTGAGAATGATCTCTTCAATGATTTTGCTTTCTGAGCTGTAATCTTAGATAGTTTGGATCCAATAATGGACTTTTTGGCAGGCATTTAAACGCGGTTGAACGAAGGAGCTTTTTAATTATTTTTTATAAAATTGTATATTCACAATAAATTTTATCGCGTGAGAAGAATAATACTTGTTTTGGCAAGCGTTGCTTCAGTGGGCTGCGGCAACGTTGCGAGCGTTCATGCTCCAAATGATGTCGAGGCTGAAAATATAGCCCGTAATATCATAAAGGTTGCACTTGTTGACCCTGACGCCGAATTTTTGGACGAGACGGCGAAGATGGCTGCCTACCGCGATAGCAGCTACGTTTTTACCGGCGACGTTCGGGCGCTGGACAAGGCAGGGGAAAAAATGTCAATGAAATACAACGTGGGCATTAAATGGAAAGGCGGTAACCCACTGCAGGATAGCAGCTGGGTTGTTAAATTCTGTAATATCAAACCAAGCCCCCCAGCCCCCTGAAGGGGAGTGTCGAAAGTCGAAAGCCGAAAGTCGGAAGCCCGGGGTAGGGGTGAGTACTTCGGTTGAGACGGCGGTAGGGGTGTACGCGAGCATGGTCGCTGACAATTGGTGGAAGGTAAGCCAACGACGCCCGGGGAATTCAATGGAAATCACTTATTACTTTGCACCCTCTTTGAATTGAAGTAATATATGGATATTCATCCCCTGCTAAATTGGCATAATTAATGTCGACGATTGTACACGCAAAGCAAAATAAACTAAATGAACCCTGATAACGACCCAAATAAACCGCAAAAAATAGGATTAGCGCTGTCGGGGGGCGGTGTAAGGGGTGTGGCCCATTTAGGAGTGATACAAGCCCTGACCGATCATGGTATTAAATTTTCGCATATATCGGGCACAAGCGCCGGGGCAATAGCCGCCGCTTTTTTTGCTGAAGGGTATGCACCCAAAGAGATTTTAAAAATAATCCAGGAAGCCAGCCTGCTTAAATTGCTGCGGCCTTCTATTGGCAGTGCAGGCCTGGTTTCCATATTGAATGTCCGTTTTTTAATTGAGAAGTTTATACCGCACAATACTTTTCAGCAACTAAAAACCCGTGTCACCATTTCGGCTGTTGATTTAGGCGAAGGAAGGCTTGTTTACCTTACTGATGGCGAGCTGGACATGGCGCTTTTAGCCTCCTGTTGTTTACCGGGTATTTTTAAGCCCATTATTATTAATGGCCACATGTATGTGGATGGCGGAATACTCAATAATTTCCCAGTTGAACCATTGATAGGGAATTGCGATCTTATAATCGGTTCGTCCTGCAATCACTTACCGGTTGTTACAGAGATCAGATCCTTTGGTAACCTGGTTGACAGGGCCGCTATGATCGCCATTAACTCCAGCCTCAATACCCATAAAATTTTATGCGATGTTGTTATTGAGCCGGAGGGTTTGGGTGGTTATGGCATATTTGACACCGATGCAGCGGAGGAAATTTATATGATAGGCTACGAAGAAGGCTTAAAAGCGATCGAAGGGAACAAAAAGCTCACGCCCCCCAGCCCCCTGAAGGGGGAGTTGCTAACTTAGAGGAGTCGAATATCGGACGCTGAATGTTGACCCGATAGCTATCGGGTGATGAAGTTTAAAACATATTCTTCAACCCGTCAATGATGCTGTCGAAAAATGTGGGTAATGACAGCCCGTTATGGTAGTTAAAGAAAACGAATATGACGAATATGATGATGGCGATGATGATGAACCGTTTAAACATATAGGCCAGCAAAAAAAGCGCACAGGGGATGGCCAGCAACAAGTACCAGGGGATGTGTATGGGGGTTAATTTATCGTCCGTGCGGTAAACATAATACAGGATGGAATGGACGCCGGTATCATTTTGATGCCTGGCATATAAAAAGGTTGAGCGCTGAAGCTTGTGCCGGTAGAAGGCAGTTCCTTTTTCAAATTTTAGGGTATCTTCTAAGCCGTTCACCGTAAAGTTAAACATCCCGTTTACGTTTTCGCGGATATTGCCCAGCGAGTCCGTCGCGATAATGGCTACTTCATCTTTGGCAAATGGATTTTCCTTTATCACAAAATGATTGATGGCCATGGTTACCGTATCGGCGTAGGAAAACGATGCGGAAGCAATGATTATAACTAAAGCGAGGGTTATTCTTTTCATTTCGGTAGATAGATTAATGCCATAAAATTAACAAAATTTCCATGGTTCATAGTTCATGGCTCATAGTTCATAGCCGGAGGTGAGCGCTGCCAGTAGCAGTAGCAGTGGCAGTAGCAGTAGCAGTAGCAGTTTGATTGAGCTCATACGTCATAGTTTAGTGAGTAGTGAGAGTGTGATTATCGCTATGCACTATTGTCAACTCACTATTCCCAACTCCCTACCGCCCACTCACGACCGCCCACTCACCGCTCACCATTGCCTACTCACCACTCACCATGGCCCACTGCCTCCTCACCGATTCAGCGAAAAAATACTGTAATTCAGGATGGCGGCAAAGCTTACCCACAAAAAATAGGGGAGGAGCAGCCAACTTGCTGTCTTGCTGAATTTCCCAAACCACCTGACATTTAGTACGATCATGATCCAAAGCAAAATGATCACCAGTAATGCTCCCGCAATTTCATGAAGGGCGAAAAACACGATCGACCAGGAAAAATTAAGTCCCAGTTGCAGGATGTAAACGGTCCGCGTGGTGAGGTAACCGGTCGAGTTGTCGCGCTTTTCCCAAACGAGGTATGCGGCTATGGCGATGAGGATATAAATACTTGTCCAAACCGGCGCGAAAAGCCAGGATGGCGGATTAAAAACAGGTTTGTTCAGGGTGCTATACCAACCGGCAACTTCGGTCCGGTTGAATAAGAAGGCTGTAAACCCAATGGCGAGGGTTATGAGCAGGCTGATCAAAAATGGAAAAAACCGGAATTTTTTGCTGGATGCCTGGGCGTTCATTTCTATTACGGTAACAATTGAATAATATACATATTTGGAAAGGCAAAGTTAGTTTAAAGGTCGCTTATCCGGAATTTTTCCCGGCGGCCAGTTTATTTTAGAAGCCGACCATACATAATGCTGTAACACAAGCTTTCGTGTTAACAATGTTTTTAATTTTCGGTATATTCGTTTGTTAACGATCACCAATCCACCTGCTTGAATTTTATTAAAACCTTCAGCACAATACCGGGTAGTGCCCCAATTAAAAAGGGCTTACGCTTTTTGTTTTTGATTCTATCTTTTAACGCTGCTCATTTTTGCGCCCATGCCCAGCAATTTGTACCAAAATGGGCTGCTGATTTAGGTGGGCCCAGCGCGTCGGGAGATGATGTTACCTGTGCTGTGGTTGATGTGGCAGTGGACAACCAAAACAATGTTTATGTTACCGGTTCTTTTAACGGGACTGTCGATTTTGATCCCTCCCCCGGCGTCAAAAACCTAAGCACGGGTGGGGGTACTGCTACATTTGTGGGTAAGTATAAAGCGGACGGAACGTTGATCTGGGTAGAATCCATTGGCGCTAATAATTCTGAAGACGCTACCTCCGTGGCACCCAATGGCATGGCCGTCGATAAAGACGGCAATATTTCAATTACCGGAGCAAATAGCCCTTTCGATGCTGATCCGGGGCCGGGCGTAGATAGCCTGAAAGGGGGGGCATTTATTATCCACTTGGATACCAATGGCAAGTTTCTTTGGGCTTATTCGATCGGTGATGCCAGCCTGAGAGGCGGTGAGCAGGTGGCTTCGGATAGCCAGGATAATGTGATCGTCACCTCAAGTTTTAGCAAAGCAGTAACAATAGGAGACACCACCTATGCTGCGCCACCTCAGCCAAAGGAAGGTCAACCCATTTATCATGGCGTGGTCGTAAAATATGGCCCAACCGGCAATGTACTTTGGTCGATATGTATTGGCAATACCGACCTAAGAAGTGAAAGTGCTTTTGGCTGCAGGGTAGACAGCCAGGATAATATCGTGATATCGGGCGCCTTCAATGAAACTGTTAATTTTAACCCGTTAGGAACCGCTTATAATGTAACTGCTACCAGCATAACCGAGGCTTATGTAGCAAAATATTCATCAATCGGGGGCCTAATGTGGGTGAATGGCTTAAATATGCCTGTTTTGGTATATTTTATGGATAATGAATCAAGGATCGGTCTCGACTCGCAAAACAACGCTTATTTTACCGCTTCATTCGCACAGCCCATCACTGTTGACGGCTCAGTTATATTAAATCCGAAGGGGACGCAGGATGTGGCTATCGTAAAATATTCACCGACCGGCGTTTTACAGTATGCCAAATCAATCGGTGGGCCGGGAGCGTACGCCGCAAATGGGAAAACGGTGGGAGATAAAAACGGTAATATCTATCTGTCCGGAGCTTTTTCAACCGATAATACCTCTACCGTCACGGTGAATTTTAATCCAAACCCCGGACCTTCTGAAAACCTTTCAACAGGTCCACAACAGGAGGAAATCTTCTATGTCGCCGAATATGACCCAAACGGAAATTACATCGATGCTTTTGACGGCGGACGTCCGAGTGGTTATAGGTCGGTCGCTTTTTGCCTTGCGATTGACGATAACAACAACTTAGATGTTGGCGGTGAGTTTAGCACGACTGTAAACTTCGACCCGAGCGGCTGTTCGCCTGACAGTTTAACTGCGAAAACTTCCTTCCCCCTCTGGGATGGTTTCATCGTCCAGTATTCGCCCGGGGTTATTTCAAATAATGTAATTACCGCGCCTTTGGTAAGCACTTTTTGCGCAAGCGGAATCCCTGCAGCAATAACGGGCAGCACACCTTCAGGCGGCACGGGTCCCTACACATACCAATGGCAAAGCTCAACCGATAGCGTAAATTTTACCAGCATCCAGGGAGCCGACTCGATAAATTATACACCAGTGTTGTTAAACGCAACCACTTATTACCGGCGAAATGTTTCGGTAAATTGTGCAACCCCATCAATCAGCAACATTGTGCCCTTAGTAGTGAGCAGTCCGCCTGGCCCGCCGCTGGCGGCCGGCGACACCATATGCACGGGATCAACAACAACGCTTTCAATAACATCGCCGCAGGCAGGACTAAGCTACAACTGGTACGCCGGCACAACAGGCGATACTTCGTTGTTCACCGGTGTTAGTTTTACCACCCCGGCGTTAACCGCAAACACTACCTATTATGCAGCTGCGGCAAACGCTGCCGGGTGCGGCTCCACAACGCGCGCTGTGGTAAACGTAACCGTTTTACAGCCACTGGCGGCGCCGGTTGTTACAGTTGGCGCCATTACCTCAACGAGTGTAAGCTTTCAATGGACTGCGGTTGCAGGGGCGACGGGCTACCAAGTAAGCATCGATAGCGGTAAGACCTTTATCAGCCCAAGTTCAGGAGCCGATAGTTTAAGCACGACTATTTCAGGCTTACAGCCGGAAGCAAGCGTTAGCCTCATAGTGCAGGCTATTGGTGTTTTGCCCTGCCAGCTAAGCGCCAGTTCCGCTCCGGTTACTGGCGCCATCCCGCCAAGCGAGCTGATCTATGTCCCTAACGCCTTTACGCCCAATGGCGACGGGATAAATGACGTGGTGCATGTGCATAGTGAAAGTATAGCAAATCTTAAGTTTTATATATACGACCAATGGGGTGAACTGCTGTTTACTTCGACCAGCATACAAAACGGCTGGGACGGAACCTACAAGGGTAAAAAGGAACCGGTTGGTGTCTATGTGTACTACCTGCAGGCTGTGATGAACGACGGTACTGTCGTGAATAAAAAGGGAACGATCACCTTACTGAAGTGAGTAGGAAAACAATCGCCCTCACGTGGCAACGCCCAAGTCAGCTCCTTATTCTCCTATTGTTATTACCGGCAAACGACGCTTTTTTAGTGTGAAATTGAGTGTTTTAGAAATAATTATATAAAATCTATAGGAATTATAGAATTTATATTTATGTTTGTATCGAAATCGTTCTTTATATTACTTATCCAGAAAGACTGAGGGAAAGGCCCGGTGAAGTCTTGGCAACCTGTTGAGCAGCCATCAACATGCTTTAAGCTTTTTGCTTTCAGCTTTTTGCTCAGAAAAAGGTGCTAACTCCTGCTCCGTTATGCGGAGAAAGATAAGGTTGAACTCCTCTTGTTCCCTGGTAAGTGATTAAATAGTTTTTTTAAAAGTCGCGTGACCGAGAGGATAGGTGGGAGTCTGCAAAACCCCCAACGGCAGTTCGAATCTGCCCGCGACGTCGAACGTTAAGTCATTAGTCTAAAGTCGGGAAAACTTTTTCTTACTTAATTACAAACCAAGGCCGGCCTCAAATATATCCCACCACAATAAAATATTATTCAAGACTACTCGCAATAGCATGGGCGGGAATCGCTTGCAGGGTGGTGGTTCTGACCAAATTTTGCATATTGATTTGCATGTGTAGCGATTGCTTCGTTCCTCGCAAGGACTCGTAACTTATTTATTTTTAATATGTTAGTTGGACGCGCCGAGCCAAAAATAATTGTCCGGTTTGCGTCTTTGTGGGTAAACCTAAAGCTGCAGGCGACCGGGCGGATATGGAATGAGACAAAAATTTTAATTTTTAAGGATATGGTCAGCAGCGAGAATCAGGAACAGGTAATCGCTGGTTCCGCCGCCTAAAACGTATTCGCCCTGCTGCCATAAATACGGCCATTTTAATAATTCAGGGAAATCCGGGCGGATAAGCGCTGTGCCTGAACTCACTCCTCCGGGTATATACGACCAATCAGCGCGGTTAAAACCATATCCGGGAATCATTGATTCAGCACCTACACCAGAAACGAAGGACGATGTATTTGATCCCGGATGACAACCCAATATAAAATTGATGGCGCTCAGCATATAATCTGTGGAAAATATCTGCGGAAAAGCCTCATGTAAAAAATACTGCTTATAGCCAAAATTCTGTATATCCCATCCGGCTCCCCAGATGTTTGGTTTATAGGGTACGCCATAAGGCGTTTTACTGCCTTCGGTTTTTATTTGCTCAAAAAGCTTTTCGGCTGCGGCAGTAATGGTTTTGGTGTATTGCTGATCATTTACCAATGCCACGGAACGTGCGGCGAGCCAGCCCACATACCCCATCGCGCCGGCAATCTCCTGCTGGTGGCCGATGAGAAAGTCAGCATACTGGCGGTCTTTTGTGGTTTGCAATAGTTCAACCGCAAGGTTTAGCTTTTGCAGGGGCCTGGCCTTTTCGTTCCTGTTCCACACCTCCTTTGCAATAGCAAGGCATTGGGTTGCAAGGGTATCATTAAACCCTTTCATCACCCTGGCGGCTGCAGCCAATGATGCAGCCACTTCCAATTCCCTCGATGCATTTGCTTCTGTAAAAACCCAGCGGTCATCTGGCGCGCCGGGTGTACCTACAGCAGGCACAGGACTGCCGTCTGTGGGGGCCACGTAAAATTTGTTGTCGGTAATGTTTGTTGGGTCGCCTAATGTGGTGTACTGCCGTTTCGTGGGCTCGATAATGCCCCGGTAAAACCTTCCCATCGCCTGGTAGCCGCCCACAATGGATAATAATCCATGCTCAACCTGCTGCAAAATATCCGGTTTGCCATCCGGCTGCTGTATTTCTACCACATGGTTTACCTGGTCGACCGTAGTATTATCGTATTGTACGTCAAACAACTCATAGGCTAAAGTTAAGCCCTGTACCGTCGTGGCCTGCGACTCAACGCGCAGATCAAAGTCGCCGGCATCGTGCCAGCCGCCACGGTTCAGGAAGGGCACTGTTTGGCCCGATTTATATTTATTCAGGGTTGAATGCCCTTGTATATAGCCGTCAAAATGGTTTGAGTCGGTAGGCGCCATTCTTGCATCATCCATGTGGCACAGACCGTGCCATACCCTGTACTTGTCGTTCACCCGCATATGGCACATTTGCACGGGTAAAAAATATTCCAGCGTGGGCTGCCATACATCGCGACTATACACGGAAGGGCTGATCTGGAAGGGATGGGTCTGAACATTCCCGTAACGCACCTCGTACATGCCGGGCGCCTTCACATTCGAAAAATCAAACTGAAGGTAATGGTAACGCAAAAAGTTACCCCAAACTTTGGCTTCGGTTTTTAAAACAGTTGTTAAACCGCCATTTTCGTGTATCCTCAGCAGTTCGGGCTGAAATTTACGCTTATCATTTTTGTCCAGCTCGATCACAGCGATCTTTGACTGGCTGGGATGGTAACCCACCTGCGAAACCTGCACTACCGGAGGTGCGGTCCAACCTTCAATGGCATGGGGCGTTACTAACCATACAATGGCATTTTTAGTTGCGCCTTTTGCAATAAGCGATCTTACCACAAACCACCCGTTATTATGTTTGCCCCGTCCGTCGAGCAACTCCAGGTTACCGGGCCCTTCATTTTCGATGATCATACGCTGGCTTTCCGATTCGGGCGCCACAGTGAGTTTTTTACCTGCGGCCATCGCGGTTGTTTGCAAATCGCCATCCTCGTCCTTATACATCTGGTCGTCGGGCTGCCTCGGGAATATACCAAACTGCTTATCCATGTAATACGATTTGCCAAACAATATCCCCGGGTATAGCTCAAAGTTAAAGCCTACCTTGCCAATCCAGCTGTCGGGCAATGGCGCATCCAGGTCGACAATTATCCGGAATCCTTTGCCGGCGGGTTCAACCCGTGTGGTATAGCCAAATTTGAGGTCTGGGTAGATCACCGGGTTAAAGCCCTTGCGGTCGATCGATGAATCGGGGAAATGCATATGTACGCTGATCTGCTGATTGTTAACGTCGACCATGCGTTTGCCCACCTTTGGTATAGGCTGCCATTGGCCGGGCGTAGGCTCAAGCCGAATATCGCCATTGGTAGCCACCCGCTGACCGTTTTGGATCACACCTACGCCGCCCTGGTGCCCTTCGGGATAAAAATCATGGGCAAGCATTACGTTAACACCCTGGTATTGGAGGTACTCCAGGTCGTTAAGTTGCATCCCGGGCGCCTTATGCGTTGCCTGGGCATCTACATCAGAAACCCCGACAAATAAACACACGCTCAAACAAACAAACGAAATGAATTTATTACTGCTCATGACAATTTAATATGTACAAGATTAGTGTTATTTATCCGCATGTTAAACTTAATACAGCCCTCAAAAAAGCCATGGTTGGTAAAAATATAAAGACAAATCGGGTGTAGGTAATTAAAAACTGTATTTTGTACATTAATAGCCGGGTGAAGGATTTTCTTTTATTAGCGGCTCTTAATTCAGCCCAAAAAATTCCATGAAAACATCAAATCTCACCTTTTTTCTTTTGCTGCTCTTAATTACTCCGGTAGCTGCCCAAAGAAGCACGCTGGAGCAAGCGGCCCGGCTGAAAATCTACCGCGAAATGAAAAAGTCGATGGTGGATGAATTATTAAAACCATGGTACCCGGCCTCGATCGATACTGTATATGATGGCTTCCTGAGCACATTTACTTATGATTTTAAACCCCGTGGGAGCCAGGATAAGATGGTGGTTACGCAGGCAAGGCATACCTGGAGCAATGCAAAAGCAGCCGAACTATATCCCTCGGTCGCCTGGTATAGAAAAGGAGAGGAATCCGGGTACCGGTTTTTGCGGGATAAAATGTGGGATAAACAATTCGGCGGATTTTATACCTATACCGACAGGCAGGGGAACCCCAAATCGGGCGGCTTTGCGCCAAAGGAGGCCTACGGAAATTCGTTCGCTCTTTATGCGCTGGCGGCGTTTTACCAAAGTACCGGGGATACCAGCGCACTTAACCTTGCTGTAAAAGAGTTTCACTGGCTGGAGAAGCATAGCCACGACCCGGTTTACAAGGGCTATTACCAGCATATGGAAAGGGATGGTACGCCCATAAAGCGAACGGCATCCACACCGTCCACGGCCGAATTGGGTTATAAAGACCAAAATACTTCTATCCATTTGCTGGAATCGTTTACGGAATTGTACAATGTTTGGCCCGATAGTTTGCTGCGGCTTCGACTGCACGAAATGCTGCACCTGGTGCGCGACGTTATCACAGATGAAAAAGGCGACCTCCGGCTGTTTTTTCAGCCCGACTGGACGCCGGTTTCCTACCGGGACTCGAGCTACGCGGTTGTTTTGAAGCACCGCAATATTGACTGCGTTTCATTCGGGCATAATGTTGAAACGGCGTACTTAATGCTCGAGACTTCGCATGTGTTGGGCATTGAACATGATACACTGACCAACCGGGTCGCTAAAAAAATGATCGACAATGCTTTAACCGACGGCTGGGATAATACTGTGGGCGGTTTTTATGACCAGGGCTATTATTTTAAAGATAAGCCCGGAATCACCATTATAGCCGATACAAAAAACTGGTGGGCGCAGGCCGAAGGTTTAAATACTTTACTGTTGATGGCTGATAAATATCCGCATGACCCGCTTCAATACGAAAAGAAATTTAAGCAGCAATGGCAGTACGTGCAAACCTACCTGATTGACCATGAACATGGTGATTGGTACCAGGGCGGCCTGGATAAACAACCCAATTATAGATTGGCGCTCAAAGGGCAGATATGGAAAGGTACTTATCATGTGTTGAGGGCGTTCATCAATTGCACCAACCGTTTAAAGCCTGATAAAATACCGCCGTCGGCGCCGGCCCGTGTCACCTATACAAAAGTCCCGCTGCCGGTTTTACGATGGACGCCGTCAACTGATAATACCGGGGTTTTGGGTTATAATATTTACTGCAAGGGGAGGCGGATCGCATTTACGCCGCTTACTTACTGGAATGCAGACCGTGCTTTACCTGTTCACGGAAAAATAGCTGTTCGTGCGGTTGATTTGCAGGGGAATGAGTCGGACCCTGGGGAAGCAGTAGGCAGTTTGCAGTAGGCAGTTTGCAGTGGGCAGTGTGAGTGGGTTTCAGTAGCAGTGGCAGTTGGCAAAGGGCAGTTTGCAGCAGGCGGTTTGCAGTTGGCGATTAGCATGAACGCTGAATAGTGAGTTTGCAGTTGGTGGTCAGTGAGTGGTTATGATCTCGTTTTTATTAGCAAGGTGGTAAACGTAATCCGATCATAAATACGCAATCCCCTTAGTTTGCCCGTCCACGTAAAAAAACGGCTCAAAGCCGTCTTCGGCAAGTTCACAGCTTACCTGCATAGTATAAAGCATAATATCTCCAAATATGTTGGCCAGGGCAGTGTCGGCAGCGTCGCGGCCGGAGGCGATTTTTACGAGCCCGTTCAATGGGGCTTTCCTGGTGGCATCAAACAAAACCCATTTATGGCCGATGTATGCCTCAAAACAGGCATGAAAATCGGCCGGTTTTAAGCTATAGGCGTAACCGGTAAAATAACGCGCCGGGATGGTCAGCGCCCGGCATAAAGCAATCCCTAAATGGGCAAAGTCACGGCAAACGCCCGCTTGTTCTGTCACCGTATCAAATGCCGATGTTTGCGCATTGGTGAGGCCGCCCAGGTATTCCACATTTTTGTTGATCCAGGCTGTTAGCGCCATTACCTGTTCAAAGGGGCTGCTGATCTGGCCAAACAGGTTGTGGGCAAGCCGGTACAATTTGTCGGACTGGCAGTAGCGGCTCGGGTATAAGTAGGGGAGGACCGAGGCGTCCAGGTCGGACGCTTCCATTACCTCCGCATCGCGGAAATCGGCCAGCTCAAAAGAATTATCTACCAGCGCTTTATAACCAACTTTAAATTGGCCCGGCCCCTGCAAGGCAAAACGCACGAGGCGGTTTCCTTCGGTAAAAGAAATCAACTCCTCGGTTTTGGTATAAGGATCGATTGTAACCTCTTCACTGATCACCGTTTGATGCGGCGTACGCAAAGCATGTATGTTCAGGATGAGCGTGCCCGGCGAGCGCGCCTGGTATTCCATTTCGGACCAAACGTTGAATTTCATAATGTGTTGTAAATGCCGGTAAAGGCGGAATTGTTTTGATTAGTCCGAAAGTCCGAAAGTCCGGAAGTCCGAAAGTCCGGAAGAAGATCCAACTGACGCTTCGGAAAAAATAACTAAGCTATATAGAAAACATTCGCCGTTTGCACCGATCGAAACTTCGACAGGGTTTTAAAAATCACAAATCGTAACGACGCTCCTTTTAAATAACCAAATTATGTACTGAAACATTAATCGCAGCTTCTTTCGGAGTTTACTGACTTTCGGACTTCCCACACTATTCCTGCTTCACGTCAAGTTTATCAAACGCCGGATCCATCCAATCCTCCGAAATATGTTCAAGGGCGGCTTTCAGTTCTTCGGCCCATTGCGTCGAGATGTAGCCGAGATCCTTCTCCTCGTAGCGTTGCTCAACCATATGGAAAGTATCCCGGCGGTATAAAACAACATCTATCGGATAATCAACATTGTTGGAGCTTACCCGCGTAGAATCGAAAGACAGGAAGCCGGTTTTTAAGGAAAGCTTTAAGCTCGAATTTTCGTCCAGCGTTCTGTTTAAAATGGGCTTCCCATAGCCTGAGTTACCTATGATCACATAAGGTGCACCCTGGCCCAGTTCCACCCAGTTGCCTTCCGGGTACAACAGGAATAGCTTATGCTCGTCGTCGTCCCTTAGCTGCCCGCCAATGATCGTATTCAGGTCGAACTTAAAACCTGCTTTTTCGAGGGATTCCCTGTCTTCCTTTCCGACACGTTTCACCTGTTCGCCAAAGGCGTTTACAGCCTTATACAACTTGTTGTACTCCTTTGTCTCCAGTAATTCGTTAAAATAAACAAGCGCCTTGTCCCGCACCGAACGAAGGCCGCTGGTCATGATAAAAAGTGAAAAATTGTCCTTTTGCTGTATCGTGATCTTTTTTTTGACAGTGGTATCGGTGCCCGAGGTAATCCGGGTGTCGGCTATTGCTAAAAGGCCTTCTTTAACTTTTATTCCTAAACAGTAGGTCATTTCTAGTTTAAATGTATATCGGGTCTGTTAATGGCTTTTACCCATGCCAAGGGCACCAGCTTCCGGTGACGAAGATAACGCAACGCGCCAATTTCACCTAATCGTATGTTAACAAAATTGCGGTAAGCGTTAAAAATGCGATCGTCGGCGACATCCCGGCAAAGCTGATTGGGTGACAGCACACTATGACCGAAGTTTATTTACCAGCGACCCTATAAGTTCTTTGATATAAGTATTCCAGCCACCGAATGTACCGCCATCCGGCACAAAATCACCCGCGGTGATATTGCCAATTCCTCCAATAAAATTGCATGGATAGGGCACAACAGGTATGTGCTGCTTTCCGAATATCGCCAGCGATCGTCGCATGTGGAAGGCCGAAGTAACCAAAACATAGGGGGGCCTTAGGTCCGATCGCCCCAAAACAACCTTTGTGAAGGCCGCGTTTTCGAGGGTATTCCTGCTCTTGTCCTCAATCAGGATGCAGCTATCCGGCACCTTAAATGCCATCAGCTCTTTCTCAACCCAATCAGCCTCTTTAAACCCACGGTCCAGTAGGTTGCCATTACCCCCTGTGACCAAAATATGCGACACTTTTCCGGTTGTGTACAATTTGAGAGCTTGTATAAACCGGTCGGCGCTCCAGTTGAAATACCCGGAATCCTTCTTCATTTCCGACGAAAATCCCCCAAGAACAATTGCACAGCTGTATTTTTGTGCCGGGTTTAACGCCTGCTTTCTGATGTCCCAGCGTTGGACAAACTGGTTTAGCAAAAACGGATTGCTGAAGATCACTAAAACGGCTAAAGCGGCAATAAACAATTTTCGTCGCAAGCCAATTTTTTTCACAAGTAATGCAAGAACCATTAAGATCAAAACCCAGGACAAGGGATAAATAAAAAATTCAAAGATCTTTGAAAGGAAGAAAAACATTTGCGGCTATTTGCTTTTGGGGCAAAAATAGCCAAACCAACCAGAATTAAGTACTAATTGATACTTTATCATCACAAAATAATTGTCAATTTCACAAATAACTGACTGCTATACTTGTTTAGTCAGATGGTAAATTTTGACAATTCAATGAGCAGGTATTACGTCCGCAAATCTAAATTTGCCTTTGAAAAATAAAATTTCATTATCTATCTTAGTGTTTTCAGCTTGCCCGTAACAATTTCTTAATGAGAAAAAAGATACTTTTTATAGTGGGTTCGATGAATCAAACCTCGCAAATGCATAAAATTTCCCAGCATTTGACCGAATATGATTGCTGGTTCAGCCAGTTTTTTACAGATTCAGAATTTGGCAAAGCTTTGCTAAAATACACCCCCATCCTTGACAATACGATACTTTCCGGGCAATTCAGGGCCAATTCTGAAAAATATCTCACAGCCAATGGCCTGCAGATAGATTACGCGGCAAAGAAAAACAACTACGACCTGGCAGTCTATTGCTCCGACTTGCATATCCCCGAAAGATTGCGAAAAGTAAAGACTATTTGGGTGCAGGAGGGGATGACAGACCCATTTAGCCTGTTCAGCAGAATTGTAAAGGCGCTGAATTTGCCGACCTCCACGACGGGTAATACCTCGTTAAATGGCACATCGAACATTTGCGATGTGTATTGCGCAGGCTCGGAAGGCTATAAAGAGCAATTTGCCAGGCTTGGGACCGACCGCAGCAAGATCATCGTCACAGGTATTCCCAATTTCGATAATGTAGAACAATTCCTGGATAACGATTTTCCGTATAAGGATTACGTGATGGTAGCTACGACGGATATGCGCGAAACGTATAGATGGGAAAACCGCCCCGCGTTTATCCGCAAAGCCGTGAAAATTGCCAACGGCCGTAAACTGCTTTTCAAATTGCACCCGAACGAGAATTTTGAACGCGCCGAGCGGGAGATCGCCAAATACGCCCCGGCTGGAACACTCATTTACCGCACCGGCAATACTAACCACATGATAGCCAATTGTACCGAGCTCATCACCCAATATTCCACGGTGGTATACGTAGGCCTGGCGCTGGGGAAAAAGGTTCATTCCTATTTTGACCTGGAGGAGTTAAAGCGGTTAGCGCCCGTGCAAAACGGTGGCACTTCGGCTTATCACATCGCAAGCATTTGCCGGGGCTTTTTGCAGCCGGCAGCGGAAGACGTTGCAGAGGTGGTGGAAAGTTACGAGTTTGAGCAGCATATGCAGGGTTGACGAGGCTGTTTGTTAGGTATAACTGCCAGGCAGGCGCACAAACATGTTACATATTTCCCGGTTTTTCCATCGACATAAGGTTGCATTTTAACCCAAACTGCGTTTACTTTGAACGTTTTCCCGTGCGGCTTCTCACGCCGTTACGGTTTTGATCGCCTCTCTAATTGAATCTTTATGTATAAGAAATTATTTCCCGGCCTGGTATGTGCAATCGTACTCTCCGCAGTACACCCGGCTAACGCCATAACCATCACCCGTGTGGAACCCGCTAACTGGTGGGTTGGGATGAAAAACCACGAGCTGCAGATCATGGTTTACGGGCCTGACATCAGTAAGGCACAACTGTTTATCAACTACCCGGGTATAAAGGTGAAAGAGATCGCGAAAACAGATAACCCGAATTACCTATTTGTGTACCTCGATATTTCAAATACAGTGAAGCCCGGTAACGTTCCGCTGCGCTTTGTTAATGGCGAAGAAAAATTCACTTACCCATACCCGCTTTTGGCCCGCGACGATAGAAGCGGGGCGCAGGGTTTTAACGCTTCGGACGTGTTATACCTCATCACCCCTGATCGTTTCGCCAATGGCAATCCCGGTAATGATAACCTGGATTCTGTGAAGGTTAACCGCCAAAATCCCAATGCCCGCCACGGCGGCGACCTGCAGGGCGTGGCCGATCATCTTGATTATTTAAAAGACCTGGGAATTACTACCGTTTGGCTTAACCCGACGCAGGAAAACCGGATGAGAGGCGGCTCTTATCACGGCTATGCGATCACTGATTTCTATAAAATAGACCCGAGGTTTGGCTCGAACGAGGAGTTTCGCACATTGATAAAGACCATACACCAAAAAGGCCTTAAAATGGTAATGGATATGGTTTTTAACCATTGCGGCAGCTCGCATTGGTGGATGAACGACCTGCCTGCGAAGGATTGGATAAATAACGGCGGCAAATACATGCAAACCAACCATGCTACGTTGACTGCGATGGACATCCATGGTGCGGCAACAGAAAAGGAGACATTCCAGGATGGCTGGTTTTCGCGCGGGATGCCCGATCTGAATCAACGCGACCGGCACCTGGCCACATATTTGATCCAGAACAGCATCTGGTGGATAGAGTATGCACGTATCGACGGCATCAGGCAGGATACCTATTCGTACATGGATTTTGATTTCCTGGCGCGCTGGTGCAAGGAGGTGACGGATGAATACCCTAACTTTAATATTGTTGGCGAAACCTGGTATAATAAAAGCTCTTCATCAGCCTGGTGGCAGGCCAACTCCCGCCTGAACCCGAAGAACAGCCATTTAAAAACGGTGATGGATTTTTCCCTGACCTTTATCACCCAAAAAGCATTCGACAGCAAAAGCGATAACGGGTATCTGAATGATATTTTTGAAGACATAGCCCAGGATTTTTTATATCCCGATCCCTATAATATCCTGATATTTTTGGATAACCATGACATGAGCCGTTTTAACCATAAAGACGAGCCGGATTTAACCCGGTACAAACAGGGCATCGCCTTTTTATTAACCACCCGCGGCATACCACAGCTATTTTACGGCACTGAAATATTAATGACGGGCACCAAAGAAGAAGGGGATGGGCTGATCCGGAAGGATTTTCCCGGTGGCTGGCCCGGCGATACCACAAATGCCTTTACAAAAGCCGGACGTACACCGATGCAAAATGAGGCCTGGGACTATACCCAAAAACTGCTGCAATGGCGCAAAACCAATATTGCCGTAACCGGGGGAAAGTTGATCCATTATAAGCCCCAAAAAGGCATTTACATTTACGGCCGCATAAAAGACGGGCATACGGTTATGGTTATCCTGAATTCGGCGCTTAAGGATGAAACGGTGCCGATGGACCGTTATAGTGATATTACAGCGGGATTTACCATGGGGCGCGATGTGATTACCGATAAGGTGATCGATATAAAAAATCCAATTACTATACCGGCGAAAGGGGCGTATGTGCTGGAGTTGGGGAGGTGAAAAAAGGGGCGTTATGCATCGCAGGGTCCGCTACGCGTTTAAGTTTACCCATAAAATCGAGGCGCATATATCACGCGCTCACGGTTAATTCGGCGATCACCAAACGTTCCTACGGAACGTAAGAGCCGTTTTTTTGGCGATTTCTACCAACCAAACGTTCCTACGGAACGAATTTTTTAGTTTTTCGCCCCATCGGGGGCGTCTGGTTGGTAGACAATGTAGTTTCCGACAGATACGTTCCATAGGAACGTTTGGTGAAATCGACGACTATATCCGCCAAATCAAATTTTGTGGGTTAACCTAAAGCTACGCGAGACCCTAACGGAAATAGGATGTTGTACGCTCTGTAGCTCGAGCCGCCACGATAACGCCGACGATTATATTCTTTCTTTGGTGATGAAATGTCGACCTTGACATGCTTTGGGAAAGTAATTCCGGCAATTTGCTAATGAGGACTATTTTTAATCTTTGTTTTTGCGTTTTAATTCTCTATTGCCAGGCCGCAAACGCTGCCGGTTACAACATTACAGGCAGCTTTACCGGTTTTAAAAACGGGGTCAAAGTATATTTACTGGATAAGGAATCGGAAGATGTTGTCGACAGCACAATAATAGATAAGGGAAGATTTCAGCTAAAAGGTCACCTGGAACATGGCCCAATGTACTTATCAGTTGAAATACGCGACCAGGAAGGCAGATATCAAACATTAGTTTTTGCAGGTTCTGGCGCCGTTTCGATTTCCGGGGACAAGAATGATTTCCCGTATAATGTTTCCGTCAGTGGAAGTTTGGAGCAAAACAGGTACAATGCTTACCTGGATTTGGTTAAGCCAATATACATGGCAGCCGATGCCGCCTTTTTAACCTATACAAAAGCAAAGCCGGATACGAAAATGGAAGCAGGGCTTGCGTACAACAAAATTGGAGATAAAAAACGCCGGATCTTGAAAAAGTGGATTTTCGCCAATAAGGATAGCTATTTCGCCGCAAATCAAATTTATAACTATGTAAATGAACTTCCCCGAGATTCAATCGACATGTTTTATGCAGAACTTCCCGGTAATCTGCAACACAGCATCTACGGCAAAAGAATCTACGCCTATTTAACAAAAGGGGATACTTTAAAAATAAGTGATAAATATTTCGATTTTGAAGCTTACGATGCCTTTGGGAAAAAGCTAACGTTATCTTCCTTTAGTGGGAAATACATTCTTCTTGATTTTTCTTCTGTAGCCTGCGGTCCATGCAGAGCATCGATCGACGAATTGCGATTAATATCACAAAAATATAAAGACCAGCTTAGTGTTATCAGCTATACCCTCGATAAGCACTCTGACTGGCAGCAGCAGATAAAAGATGACAACGTTACCTGGACGACTGTAATTGACCCGGAAGGAAACTACAGTAAAACACAGCTAAAATACAATATACAGTTGGTACCGGCTTTTTACCTTATTTCGCCAAAAGGAATCATTTTAGACAAATGGACCGGCTATGAAAAAGTGGCTTCGGGCACTGGCGAGTTGGAAAAACATTTATTGAACGTTGGATTGGCGAAAAATGAATAGGGAACTCTTCGCTCTCCCCAAACATTGTCTACCACAGCAACAAGCTACAGCTTGAAACCACGAGGCGGAAAATCATTCATGCCCTGCTACATTCCCCTCTGCATCCATTTCTAAAAACGGGTTATAGGCGATCTCCCATAGGTTATCTTCACTATCTGCGACATAGCCGCTGTAGCCGCCCCAGGATGCTTTTTGCGGCGCCTTGATCACTTTTACCCCGCGTTTTTCCAGCGTGTCAAATATGCCATCAACCTCTTGTTCCGAGCGGTAATTGATGGCGAGGGTGAACTGCTTAAAACCGGGTGCGCCTGATTGCACGCCGACATCCTGCGCAAGTTCATCGGCAGGGAAAAGCGCAAGAATAAAACCGTTCATTTTAAAAAATACGATGCCGTCGGTTTTTACAGGCGTCCATTTGAATTTTTCGACATAGAAGTTTTTCAGGCTATCCAAATTTTTTGCGCCGAGGGTGATGAATGATAATCGCTGTTCCATGGTTGTTTGCCGTCAAAAAGAATGCCTGAAAATACGAAACGCCCTGCATAATACAAGGCGCTTGTTATTAAGATTGGTTTGTCGCGGATTTTCGCACTGGAACGGAGGGTTATACAATGAGTTTAACGAACGCATTGGCGGTAATTGACGCGCTCCGTTAACTCACCCGAACATCGCTTCGCTCGTCCAGCCCTCTCTTCCGCGGGCGGAAAAGAGGGCAAAGAGTGATAATTTCTCTTAATCTAATAATATTGGCGAGACGGAAACGAGGATTGATTAGTCATTAAACCCGGTATCCTGCAACTTTATATAATCATCCAGCGTGTGCAGCTGCATGCCTTTAGCGCGGGCTTTTTTAATGAAATTGACGGTAACCCCATGATCGCAAAGCTCTTCGGCTTTTTCGAGGCTGAGGTCCTTAAAGCCAAGATCTTCGATCCCGCGGATAAAGTTCGCGCTTACGCCGTGATCAACCAGGTTCTGGGCGCGTTCAAGCGATATGTTTTTGTAGCCAAGCTCCTGCAGGCTACTGATGTAATTCGCACTTACGCCATGGTCGACCAATTCTTCCGCACGGTCAACTGTAACGCCGGTATAACCCATTTTGTTCAATTTTTCGATGTAATCCGAACTTACGCCATGATCAACCAGTTCCTCCGCTTTTTCGAGCGTTAGGTTGGGATAGCCCAGCTTTTTGATCTCAGCGATGTAGCGGGCGCTTACGCCATGGTCGCATAGCTCCAGCGCCCTGTCGAGCGAAAAGCCTTTATAGCCTGCCTCGTGCAACTCGGCTATGTATTTGGCGCTTACGCCATGTTCGCGCAGCTCAATTATTTTACTTAAAGTTTGGTGCCCGTAGCCCTCGGCTTTAAACAGGTTAAAGTAATCCTGCATCACTTTGCGGTTCATATCCTGTTCCGCCAGGCCTTTAAACTGATCGTTTTTGATAGCCTCGTAACCGTTATCTTTCAAAAAGTCGAAATAGCCCTTGTTGATGTCGGTAGTGAATACGCTGAACATTAATTCCTCATTCAGCCCGGTATAGCCTTTTTGTGCCAGCCAGCTTTTGAAGGCTGCATTTTCTGTGAATTGATAAGTCCCGTGGCCCCAATGATCCTGGAAAACACCTTTGAAGGTAGCTTTGCCGGATTCGCGGGTTAAACTAAACTCGCCGACTTTGTCCACTGGTAAAGTTCCAAACTCGGCTACGGAGAAGTTCCGCCCGTCGGTCCAATCTTCGCCATAAAACTGGATGTTGATCTCGTTATCTTTTATCACGGCGTCCCAGCTTCCGGGCGCGTTATTATTCCAGCGGTTGTGGACGCCTTCAACCTTAACTTTTACTTTTACGTTTTGCTGGGAGATTGCCGGCCCGCAAAGGCTTAGCATTGCGGCAGTAGCAAGAGCGCCGAAAATTGTTTTTTTCATAATTATTCTCTTTAAAAATCTTCTCTTTAACAAAACCGTTAAGAGTTTTACCACAGAGGACACGGAGGAGGCACAGAGGTCACAGAGCCTTTATAGTTTGCCAAATTTATTCTTTTCTCAGTGTTCTCTGCGCATTCGCTGCGGCCTACGTGGTTAAAATCGAATTTATTTTTTACCACTTATTTTAGCTGAAACATCAGCCCTTATTTTTCACTAACCTCTAATCACTAACCTCTAATCTCTAATTAAACGCATTCTTCATATCCATATACTTCCTCAAATTATCCGACTTGAAGCCTTTCTGCTGCATTTCTGTCACATATTCGGGGGTTACGCCGCTTGATTTTAAAGCCGGCAACTCATGCAGCGGAATGTCTTTAAACCCAAGTTTTTGGAAACCGCTGACAAATTCTGGTGTAATGTTCATGGATTTGAGGGGAATTACGGCATGTGCTGGGACCTCGGTATAACCAAGGTCGATAAAGCCTTTGATGTATTCGGGGGTAATATCGAGGGATTTAAAGGCGATGATATCATGCGCGGCGATGTCTTTCATGCCGATTGACATGAAACCCTTTACGTATTCAGGGGTGATTCCCTCCGATTTGAAGGCGACAATGTCGTGGGCTGCAATATTGGTGTAACCCACCTGCTCAAATTCTTTGATATAATCGGATGTGATACCCATCGACTTAAAGGCGATAATATCGTGCGGAGCGATGTCTTTGAATCCCGCCGAAACGAACCCTTTGACATACTCCGGGGTGATCCCCTCTGATTTAAAAGCGATGATGTCGTGGATCGGGATATTGGTGTAGCCCACCTGTTCAAAACCTTTGATATAATCTGCTGAAATATCCATCGATTTGAAAGCGATAATGTCATGCAGCGGCACGTCTTTATAACCGTACTGGCTGAAGTTTTTTACATAATCAGCAGTTATCTTCATCGATTTTAAAGCGACCAGCTCGTGGGCAGGCATGTCTTTATAGCCGATGGCGTGGAACGATTGTATATAATCCGCTTCGATCTTCATGGACGACATGGCAATCAGGTTATGCGAAGCGATGTCCTTATAGCCGTTTTGCGCCAGCATTTCTACGTAGCCCTTTTTCAGGTCGATGTTAAACCAGGCGAAAGGGTCGTTTTCGTGGATTTCGGTGACACCGGAATTTTTGATGTAATCATCGAATTCCTTGTTGGGTGTGAATTTATAGGTGCCAAAACCCATATCATCCTCAAACTTGCCATTAAATACCAATATACCGGCTTCTCTTTTCAGGCTGAATTCGCCTTTTTCACCTTTGGGCAGGGTGGGGAAATCGCTCAGGCTAAACGTCTCGTTGCTCGACCAGTGATTTTCATCGTCATCACTTTTGCCTTTAAACTCGAACTCTATCTTGTCGCCCTTAATGGTGGCAAACCATTTCCCTTCGGTCATATCGACGCCGGTAATGTTTACGTCCACGTCGACATCGGGATTAACATCCACATTTACATTAGGATTAACATCCACGTTCGGGTTAATATCAGGCATAACAAGTGGCGGCACAATTACGGGGTTTACAACCGGGTTTACGTTAACAACCGGGTTCACCATCGGGTTAACATGCGCATTTACTACAGGTGTTACCATAGCGTTTACCGTGCTTGTGACAACGGGGGTAACGATGGCGTTTACTTCGGCATTGACAGTAGCAGTTACCACCGGGGTAACAGTTGAAGTTATTACAGGGGTTACGGTTGACGTTACAATTGGGGTTACTGTAGTGGTTACAACCGGCGCTACAACGGGTGTGGGCGTAACTACAACCTGTGCTTTGGCAAGCGGCGCAGCCAGCACAAGGCAGGCGATGGCCAATTTGGCGCCCCTGCGTAGTTGATGGAATATTGTTGGTTTCATGTTTTATTTTTTAGTTTTTTTTATGTTTTGTTGTTGATTTTTAATGAATTATATATTTTTTCATGCCTACATCGAGGCGAAACCCCTCCTGCCCTCCCCCCTCCAACTATGTTGGGGGCAAGCGGGGAGGGAACTGAATATTTATCTTAGAAAAAATAATTAATCTATAGCCTGTAATTAACTATTCTCCAAACGCATTTTTTAAGCGGATATATTTCTCCAGGTCGTCGGAGTTAAAGCCTTTGCCGCGCATTTCGGTTACGTATTGCGGCGTTATACCTTGCGCTTTTGCCGATGTAAGCTGGTTGATGCTGATGTCCTTAAAACCGATGTCCCTGAAGCCTTTGATATAATCGGGTGTGATGTTCATGGCCTTCAATTCGTTCAGGTTGTTCACCGAAAGGTCTTTGTAACCAATTGCCGTGTATTCCTTTACAAAATCGGGGGTTATGCCCATGGCCTTCAGCTCGTTTAAATTATTGGCTGACAGGTCGTGGTATCCTATGGCATCAAACTCCTTTATAAAGTCGGGTGTTACGCCAACGGCTTTCATGTTTTGAATGCCATTCAGGTTAAGGTCTTTCAGGCCCATTTCCTGCAGGCTTTTTATATATTCGGGCGTTACGCCCACAGCTTTTGCATTGGAAATGCTGTTGAGTGACAAATCTTTAAAGCCCATTGCCTGCAAGCTTTTTATATATTCAGACGATACCCCCACAGCTTTCATGTTTGAAATATTGTTGAGCGTTAGGTCTTTAAAACCCATTCCCTGCAGGCTTTTGATGTATTCAGGCGTTACGCCCACGGCCTTCATATTTGCCAGGTGGCTTGCTGAAAGGTCCTTCAGCCCCAAAGCCTGCACGGTTTTGATGTATTCGGGTGTTACGCCGACAGCTTTCAGCTCGGTTAGATTGTTTACCGTAAGGTCTTTGTAGCCCATAAGCTTGAAGCTTTGTACATAAGCCGGGGTAATACCCAGTGATTTTAAGCTGCTGAGATTTTCGACCGTAAGATTGGTGTAGCCGATGTCTTTGAAGCTTTTAATAAAGGCGGGTGTAATGTTAAGCGCTTTTAAGGTTGTCAGCTCGCGATACGGGATGTTTTTGTAGCCAACTGCAGCAAGCGAATGCACATAGCTTGAGTCGATGTTCATAGCCTTATAGCTCGAAATGTCGTTCGGGCTTGGCATATGGTCATCGCCTTTATCGCTGTCATCGTTGTCGTCTTTTAATTTGGCTTTCTTAATGCTCGAAATATATTTGGCATCGATGTGCTGGGCCTTAAAGCTGATCAGCTCGTTAAACGAAATGTTTTTATAACCGGCATTGTGTATTTCCTGGATATATTCCCCGGTTACATGCAGCGCCTTGCCCGAAACAAGATCATTTGGACTAAGGTCATTATAACCGTTTTCTTTCACCATTTTTATATAGGGTTCATCCACCTTAAGCGCGGCC
>Ga0206808_1021_pt1 | contig 51588 bp, 47 predicted proteins | sample Alteio_BWOrgCont_58_FD_152899 | JGI IMG/M metagenome (GOLD analysis project Ga0206808, IMG submission 152899) | Enriched cells from forest soil in Barre Woods Harvard Forest LTER site, Petersham, Massachusetts, United States -... | ecosystem: Environmental > Terrestrial > Soil > Temperate forest >...
TGTCCCCGGTCGATCGCCACTTTCAGGGGTTTGCCAATCATTCTGGCGCCAATCAGTGCGGCTTTTGCATAGGGCCACAGCGGCGAACCACTACCGAACGCCCCGCCAATAACCTTTGAAAAAACCTGTACGTTTTCCTCGGGCAGTTTGAACATGGTCATGATATCGTGCTGCATGCTTTTAATGGCTTGGGCTTTGGTATAAACCGTTACCTTATCGCCTTCCCATTTAGCCGTCATGGCAAATGGCTCCATCGCGTTGTGCACGTGGATGGGGGTTTGGTATTCCGCCTCAATTTTTACCGGCGCATTGCGGTAGGCATTAGCCTCGCCGCGCAGGTAATCACTTCCATCACCCCAGGGCTTATACGTATTTTGCAGGCCCGCATCGATATTGGTTTGGTGTTCCTCCCGGGTATATTGTACGTTCACCAACGATGCCGCAAACCTTGCGCGTTCAAACGTGTTTGCGATCACCAGCACAATGGGCTGGCCATTGAAATAGATCTTGTTATCGTTAAATGTTTTTATTTCTTCTTTCCCCTCGTATCCGGGAATTATCGGCGAATTAAGATGAGAGATCACTGCTACCACCCCCGGCGCGCCTTCCGCCGCTTTGCTGTCAATGGCAGTTATCGCTCCCTTTGCTATTGTACTATTTACCAGCACGCCGTAAACCAATCCCGGAAACGAGTATTCCGCAGCATACCTGATCGAACCGGTCACTTTTAACCGGCCGTCAATCCTCGTAATACCTTCTTTGGGGACGTTCATTGGGTCAATGGTTCATTAGTTCATTGGTTCACTGGTTCATTGGTACCTATCTGTCGGTTTTTTGCAAACTGCCAACTGCAACTGCCACTAAGCCAAACCAGCGGCATGCTTCAATGCCTCTGTTATAGCGGCCGGGGCAAGCTTTAATTTAAAAGCATTGTACTCGTAGGCCTTTGCGCCCTGCATGGCCAATTGGGCGGCTTGTTTAAAAGTATCTTCCGAAGCCGTTTTGCCGGCCAGGAACTTTTCAGCTTCAAACAAACGCCATGGTTTATGAGCTACGCCGCCCATTGCCAGGCGGGCCGAACGGATGGTGCTCCCATCCAGGTCCAGTCCCGCCGCCACCGAAACCAGGGCAAAGGCATACGATTGCCGGTCGCGTACTTTGAGGTAATAGCTGTTTTTGGCGAAATTGTTATCCGGTATTTCAACACCAAGGATCAGTTCATCTTTTCCCAGGTGATTGTCCAGCTCCGGATGATCATCGGGCAGGCGATGAAAATCGACAAACGGCATGCGCTTTTCGCCTTTTTTGCCGGCGATGATCACCTGGGCATCCAAAGCGGCCAGCGCCACACACATATCGCTGGGGTGTACCGCTATACATTGCGGGCTTGCGCCGAATATGGCGTGCATGCGGTTGTAACCTTCCACGGCGCCGCAGCCGGTGCCGGGTTCGCGCTTATTGCATGGCATGGTGGTGTCATAAAAATAGGTGCAGCGGGTGCGCTGCATCATGTTACCGCCAACTGTAGCCATATTGCGAAGCTGAGGCGATGCGCCGGCCTTTAAAGCCATGCTGAGCAAGGGCAGCTTCGCTACTACCAACGAGTTCTCCGAAACCACGCTGTTCAAAGCCAGCGTACCGATATGCAGCCCGGTTTTAGTAGCGGTAATGCCTTTCAAGGGCAGATAATTAATATCCACCAGCTTATCAGGGGCGGTAACGCCGCGTTTCATCAGGTCGACCAGGTTGGTGCCTCCGGCTATGATCTTTGTACCGGGCTTAGCAATGGCGTCCAACACTCCTTGCTGGTTAACCGCGCGGGTGTATTGAAATTGTTTCATATGGCCATTCCTCCTTCCTTAACTTCCTGTATCGCATTCACAATATTGGGGTAGGCCCCGCAGCGGCAAATATTACCGCTCATGAATTCGCGTATCTCCAATTCCGAATTAGCATGTCCTTCGCGGATACAGGCCACCGCCGACATGATCTGTCCCGGTGTGCAATACCCGCACTGAAAGCCATCGTGTTTCAGAAACGCCTCTTGCATAGGGTGCAGTTGGTCGCCTTTGGCGAGGCCCTCAATCGTGGTTACTTTTTTACCATTCACCATTATACCAAGTGTGAGGCAACTGTTTACCCGGTGCCCATCTACATGCACGGTACAGGCGCCGCATTGGCCAAGGTCGCAGCCTTTTTTAGTACCGGTCATGTCGAGCTGTTCGCGCAGGATGTCGAGCAAGGTGCTGCGCGGCTCAACCATCAGGCTATGAGCTACGCCATTGATCTCCAGGTGCAGCGGCATTTTTTCGAATGCCTCAGCTATTCTTTCATCCACATGCTTTTCTGCTGCCACCACGGCCGATGCGGGCGTAAGGGCGACAGCAGTGATCAGGGCCGATTTTTTTAGGAATTCGCGGCGTGACGAGTCCTTCACCTCAGTTTGGTCCCCCGGTTTTGGACGGTTTTTCTTGTTTTCCATAAACAATTGCTTAGTAGAATTAAAGTTACCTGTTTTTATAAAAAGCAAATAGCCTGCACAAAGAATTTACAGGAAAAGCGTTATGTAAAAAATAACATAACGGATATTGAATAAGAAAGTTTAGGAAATAGTAGATTGCAGAATCCCTCCGTAGTCAGGTTGCAAGGATCCGGTCATCCTCCAAATACTCACTTACGCCCCCAACAGTAGCAGTGTTAGTTGACGGTGGCAGTTGGCGGTTTGGCTGATAGTTCATGGTTCGTAGCAGGAGGGGAAAGGGAGTGCGGAATTCGGTCCCGATAGCTATCGGGGGCCGATTGCGGAAGTGGAAACGTTCATGGTTCATGGCCGGAGGGATTGGAGGAGTGGCAGTAGCGGTTGACGGAGGTAAATCGTGAAGGCTTTTTTCGACTGACGGGATACTCATGCAGCTTTGGTTGTGATATCAATACAAAACATATGCTTAAAAATTATTTTAAAATAGCATACCGCTATTTCCTCAGGAACAAAACCTCATCTGTCATCAGCATTGGCGGGCTTGCGGTTGGGATGGCCTGTTGCATGCTCATCCTCATCCATGTGAAGGACGAGTTGGGCTGCAACCGCTTCAATACCCGCCTGGATAATATTTACCGGATAAACTGGATCAGCAAGGATAACAACGGCGGCACCGTGTATTCGTCAACCCCGGTTCCGTTTTCCAAAGGGATTACGGCAAAAATTCCGGCGATAGAAAAAGTAGCGAAACTTTTTCAGCGCAGCGGGCAGATGGAAACAGATCGCGGCGGGAAAGACGCAGGCGCCGGTTATAAACGTTTCCAGGAACAGGGCGTGTATTTCGCCGACGAAGACATGTTCGGCATTTTTACTGTTTCGCCTATTAGCGGCGACATACGCACTGCCCTTTCGGCGCCAAACTCGGTCGTCTTAACGGACGAAATGGCGGCCAAATATTTCGGGACAGAAAACCCGGTGGGAAAATCGCTTTTATACGATCATAAAGTACCCATGCAGGTAACCGCCGTCGTTAAAAAGATGCCGGCCAATTCGGATATAAAATTTGACTTCCTGGTATCGTTCGAGACCGTTTACCAGGCGGAGAGCCCCGCTTTTGGTAACTTTATCAAAAACGACTGGACGTTTACACCTTGCGACACATGGATCCTGCTGAAACCGGGGGCGGAAGTAAAACACGTGCAGGCAGCTCTTAACCAGCACTTGCTGCAAGACGGTACCGCGCGCAATCGCCAGCTGAATACGGTCGTCTTGCAGCCCTTAACGGCCATCCATTTATATGCCTCAACAGTCATTGGCAATGCCAGCAGCAACGACATTACTTATGTGTATATTTTTATAGCAGTGGCATTCCTGGTGCTGCTGATAGCCAATGTCAATTTTATCAATCTTTCCATCGCGCGCTCCCTCATGCGGATAAAGGAGATCGGCATGCTCAAAGTTTTGGGCGCTGAAAAACGACAACTTGCCGCGCAGTTCTTGTTTGAGACGCTGCTGACGTGTGCCGTTGCATTCCTGGTGGCTGCAGTTTTGACCCAGCTTGCGCTGCCGGTTTTAAACCAATTAACCCACAAACAGTTCACGCTGGCTTCGTGGGTTACGCCGGGCAATGTGCTCCTGTTTGCCCTGGTATTTTTTACGGCCGGCGTTTTAGCGGGGCTTTATCCTGCGTTTTTTATCACCGGCATGGATATGGCGCTTGCGCTGAAGGGGAAATCCGGAGATCATACCAAACGCAATACGGTACAGCGCACCTTACTCGTGATCCAATTTACTGTGTCGATTGTGTTGATCATCGGCACTATCGTAATTTACCGGCAAATGCAGTACCTGCGCAACAAGCCGCTGGGGTTTCAAAAACAACAGGTATTGGTGGTGCCCATTTTCGGTACTGGGGCCTTTAGCTTCGGGAATGTTATCGACACGGGTATGCGCCACCGCATGAATATTTTTTACGACCGGCTGAATGCGTACAGCAAAATCAAAAGCGTTACGGCATCATCGGAAATGCCCGGCCAGGGATTTGTGCGGGGCCTGGTGATACCTGAGGGCTATCATGAGCAGGACAACACCTTTGCACCATGGTTATCCGTTGACTATAATTTTATCCAAACCCTGGGCATGAAAGTTGTTGCGGGCCGGAATTTCTCCAAAAGTACCGGGCATGATCATTTGGATGCCTTTATTATAAATGAGGCGGCGGTGAAGGCCTATGGATGGAGAACACCTGCAAACGCCATTGGAAAAAAATTTATTAGGGGTCCGCAGGCTAACGGCAAGCGGGGTTATGTGGTTGGTGTGGTTAAGGATTTTGATTTTAATTCGCTTAATAATCCAATGGAGCCTTTGGTGATGGACGTAAATGCTCCCAGGTTCACCGAGTTTGCCGTCAGCATGCGGCCTGATCATGTGAACGAGACGGTACAAAAAGTGAAGGAAACCTGGGATGATATATTTCCCGAGAGGGTTTTTGAATATACTTTCCTTGACCAGGACATCGACAATCAGTACAAAGACAAGGAAGACTTTAGCAGGATAATACGCTATTTTGCCCTGGCCGCTATCATGCTTTCCTGTTCGGGGCTTTTCAGCCTGGCATTTTTCCTGGCGGTGAAACGTACGAGGGAGATCGGTATCCGTAAGGTGCTTGGAGCGGATGTTTCATCCATCGTGCTGTTGCTTTCCAGGGATTTTGTAAAACTGGTGATCCTGTCGGCTGCCATAGCAAGTCCTATAGCATGGTGGCTGATGCATAGCTGGCTGCAGGCCTTTGCCTATCGCATTGCTATAGCCTGGTGGATGTTTGCGCTGGCGGCCTTTTTAGCGCTGCTGATCGCGTTTGTGACCATCAGCCTGCAAGCCATCAGGGCGGCGCTGGTGAACCCGGTTGTGAGTTTGAAGAGCGAGTAATGGGAAATGTGCAGATATGCGAATATGCAGATGTGACAGATGACGTTTTCAAACCCTAAAAAGCACAAGATCGTGACAAAGGCTTGCTGTCAGCCGATGTTGAAAGCGGCATTATTCAATCTCGAATTTCGCCAGGTTTACAAACTCCTGTACCCGGGCGTTTACTTCGTCCTTCGAAAGGTTGCGGATCTTTTCGGTGCCGAATTTTTCAACGCAAAAGGATGCGAGTGCAGATCCGTAGATGATGGCATTTTTCATCACGTTAAAACTAACAGTTCCAACTCGCGCCATATAGCCTGCAAATCCGCCGGCAAAGCTGTCGCCTGCTCCGGTTGGGTCGAAGACTTCTTCGAGCGGCAGGGCCGGGGCAGAGAATATTTTCCCTTCGCCAAAAAGCAATGCGCCGTGCTCGCCTTTTTTTATGATGAGGTATTTGGGGCCCATCTTCAAAATCTTGCCGGCTGCTTTTACCAGCGAGTATTCTCCGGAAAGCTGGCGCGCTTCCGCGTCGTTTATGGTTAATACGTCGACCATTTTTAACGTATCCAGCAGCTCGCTGAGGGCTACGTCCATCCAAAAATTCATCGTGTCCATCACGATCAGCTTAGGGCGTTTTTTAAGCCTATTGATAACGGTTTGCTGTACCTGGGGCTGCAAATTACCCAGCATCAGGTATTCACAATCCTGGTAACTTTCGGGAATGATGGGGTCAAAATCAGCCAGCACGTTCAGCTCGGTTACCAGTGTATCGCGGCTGTTCATATCGTCATGGTATTTGCCGGCCCAGAAGAATGATTTTTCGCCGGCCTTTACCTGAAGGCCTTCTGTGGAGATATGATGCTTGTTAAAATCTTTTATTTCTGCTTCGGGGAAATCATCTCCCACCACGGCCACGATCTTCACCTTATCGTAAAAATAGGAAGCCGCGAGGCTTGCATAGGTAGCCGCACCGCCAACAATTTTATCCGTTTTGCCAAATGGGGTTTCAATGGCGTCGAAGGCAACTGTACCAATAACTAAAAGACTCATAAGGTAAATTTTCGTTAAATTTTGAGCAAATATGGTGAAATAAGCGCAAAAAAGATAGCCAGGGCCTATCAATATGTTAAATTTTATCAGGGACCGCCAAGCTTTTGTACCCTTACCATTTCCTGCGTCCTTCATAGTCATTTGGCACCTAAATTTAAGGCAGGTGCTATTTTTTATTACCTTACTTTATTTATTTTCAGACATGTGAAAGCGGAACCCTGACTGTATATCAATTAAGTTTTTGATAAGAAGAATAATCCGCACATTTGCATAGCTACATGTCTGCACAACATCCAGGGATCCTCGTTACCGGGGCCACAGGTTTTTTAGGGTCTGAGCTGGCTTTACAGCTGGTTACAAAAGGCCAACCTATCCGTTGTATTAAACGGGTTTCTTCTGTAATTCCGGAGATACTGCTGCCTCATCAAAACGAGATCGAATGGGTTGAGGCCGACCTTGCCGACGTTTTCGCGCTGGAAGATGCGTTGGAAGGGATTTCGCAGGTTTATCATTGCGCAGCCTGGGTTTCGCTGAAGCGGAAGGACAAAAAACCAATGATCAAGGCCAATATTGCCGGGACGGCCAACCTGGTGAATGCGTGCCTGAAACAGCCCGTTCGCCTGGTACATGTAAGCTCGGTGGCCGCCTTAGGCCTGGCCAAGCCCGGCGAACTGACCACCGAAAATTATCAACTGGACCTTGACCATGAAGACGATGGCTACGCCATATCCAAGTTGGAGAGCGAGATGGAAGTATGGCGCGGAATAGCCGAGGGGCTGGATGCCGTGATTGTGAACCCTGCTGTCATCATCGGAAAAAATGCTGGCTCCAATGGCAGCGGCAAGCTGTTTGAGCTGATCAAAAAGGGCTTTAAATTTTATACCTCGGGTAGCTGTGGCTTTGTTGACGTGGCGGATGTGGCCAGATGCATGATCGCCTTGATGGCCACGGGCATCAGCGTTGAACGTTATATCATCAGTGCCGAAAACCGTGACTTTAAATCCGTCACAGCCGAAATTGCACTTGCTTATGGGATAAAGCCACCCTCCATCTACGCAAGCCCGTGGATGATGGGTTTGGGCTGGCGGGGTGCGGCGTTTATAGCGGCATTAACAGGGGGCGACCCAGCTATCGATAAAATATCAGCAGAGTCTGCATCCATGCAGCGCGATTACGACAATTCTAAGATAAAGAAAGCGATTGGCATCCAATTTAAGCCCATCAGCGAAACGATAAAAGAGACCTGCGGGTAAGTTCCTATCCTTGATTCCTGGCTCTTGGTTCTTGCCTCTTCATCGGCATTCTTAATACTGCCCTATTGAAAGCAGCACCAACGTGCAGGCATATTCCGTTTCAATACCCTTTTCGTTTGCCATTTTACGCAGTTCTGAATTTTCGGTGCCCGGATTAAATATGATGCGTTTTGGGTGTGTATCGAGGATATAGTCATAGAGTTCCGGCTGATGCTGCGGCCCTACGTACAGGGTGATGGTATCGATATCGTTATGGATAGTTTGCGGCTGTTCAATCGGCACACCAGCAACTTCGCCGTTTTTTAGGCCCACATTTACGATGCTATGCCCGCTCCTTACCAGACTGTTGGCAGCGAGGTTTGCGTAGCGGCCAGGATTTGGCGTTGCGCCTAATACCAACGTTTTTTTATTTGCTATTTCCACTGATTTTATTTTTTGGGATTTCACCGATTGAGGATTGATTTCACCGATTTTATTTTGGGGATTATTCACGTGTTGTTTGTTTTGAGATGTGTTCATAAGGACGCTGCGCTTAGCTTTACCGATTGAAGATTGATTTTTCACGGGTTGTTCTTTTTTTAGTTGTGTTCAAGAGCGCTGCGCGGTTATTCACTGGTTTTTTTTCAGCGGTGTTCATGAGTCGCAGCACCTAATTTTACCGATTACATTCTTGATGGGACGGATTATGTTTTGCTGATAACACCGGTCCTTTTTAAACTTCCATATAGTCGAAACGTTAATCGCAGCGTCTTCCGGACTTTCGGACTTCCGGACTGATCCATACTTAAATTCAATACACCCCGTTGATCCTTGCTAATAAAGCGATCTGTCCTGAATGGTAGATATGATGTTGTATCAATCCGCGTACCAATTCTTCAAAGCTTACTCCGGTACCCAGCTCGGGGCTGCGGTCTTCGTTCATGGGGTCGTTCCATTGCTTCTCGGGGAAATTTTGGATAACACCCAGCAAATTTACGTTAACAAGTTTCAGGTCGTTGACATAGGTTTGCCATTTTTCCTCGTCGGGGGCGCCGGTTTCGGGCCAGTCGCCGCTGGAGGGCAACCGGGCTTTAGCGCCATTGAGGCGGTCGAGCACTTCCTCGGTCCAGGAGAGCATGTGCAACAGTATTTCGGCAATGTTGTGAATAGAACCAGGCGGCTTTTCGAACGCTGCTTCGAAGGTTACCGGTTCCAAAATTGCGTATACGGACGACCCATACCAGGGGTCGCCGCTTAATACTTTTTCCAGTTCAGTTGAAAGTTTTTCGGATATGATCATGATAAATAATTTTTAACTGCCGAGGCGCAATTGATCCCATCGATAGCAGCCGAAATAATGCCGCCTGCGTAGCCTGCGCCTTCGCCGCAGGGAAACAAACCAGCAACCTGAGGGTGCTGCAGCGTTTCTTTGTCGCGAGGTATTTTTACCGGCGACGAGGTGCGCGATTCCACGCCCACCAATATTGCTTCATTGGTATAATAGCCTTTCATCTTAAGGCCGAATGCCGGCAGCGCCTTGCGGAGTCTTGAGCAGATCCAGCCGGGCAAAATATCGTTCAGCATAGTTGATTTTGTACCGGGAAGATAGGAACTTACCGGGAGATCGACAGACAGCCTGTTTTCCACAAAATCAACCATGCGCTGTGCGGGAGCTACGAGTTTACCACCGCCGGCGCGGAAGGCCAATCGTTCAATCTGCTGCTGAAAGCACAGCATTTTTAAGGGGTCGTTATCACTTCCCTTAACATCTGCAAGTTCCACTTGTACTACGGTGCCCGAATTGGCGAAGGGATTGTTGCGTTTTGACGGGCTCCAGCCGTTGACGACTATTTCATCGACTTCTGTGGCACAAGGGGCAATGATACCGCCCGGGCACATGCAAAAGGAAAACACGCCACGGCTTTCCACTTGTTCCACCAAATTATAGTAGGATGGCGGCAGATTCGGGTCGCGAACTGCACAGTGGTATTGTGCCTGGTCGATGATCTCCTGCGGATGCTCTATCCGCACTCCCAGTGCGAAGGGTTTCGACTCGACAAGGATATTTTGCCGGTGCAGCATTTCGAACACATCGCGGGCGGAATGGCCGGTAGCGAGAATAAGCGCGTCTGCATAAAGCTTATCGCCGGTCGCCAACTCAACGCCTTTTATTTTGGTTGATTCCGTCAAAAGGCCGATAACCTTTGCGTCGAAAATGACTTCGCCGCCAGCATTTAAAATACTATCTTTTATTGAAGTGATAATTTGCGGCAATTTATTGGTGCCGATATGCGGACGGGCGTCCACCATGATATCGGGCGTAGCGCCGTGAGCGACAAATGTTTTTAAAACGCCATTTACATCGCCCCGCTTGGTGGATCGGGTGTACAGTTTACCGTCGGAGTAAGTTCCTGCGCCACCTTCCCCAAAGCAATAGTTGGATTCGGGGTTGACGATCCCCTGTTTGTTAATATTGGCCAAATCGCGGCGGCGTTGCTTCACGTCTTTACCGCGTTCCAGGATAATTGGTTTTAAACCGAGCTCGATACAACGCAATGCGGCAAACAAGCCGGCGGGGCCGGCGCCGATAATGAGAACGGGTTTTGCATTTTTTACATCCGGATAGCTGACGTTATAAACTTCGGCAGCGTATGGCTCATCGATATACACCTGCACCTGCATGCGGTAAATCACTTTTCGGCCACGTGCGTCGATGGAACGTTTAAGGATATGGACGGCGCTTATTTTTTGAGGAGATATATTTAGCGAGGATGCGGCAATCTTTTTCAATGCTACATCATCCTCTTGTTGCCCTGGCGGACAAACAATTTCAATTTCTTTGATCATTGTTTTGCCAGGTTTTTATCCCGGATGAAGCAAAGGTAGAATTATTTCAATTCCCGGTCTTTTGAACTACTTTAAAAAATTATTGGCTTTTTCATTAGCACACTTCTTTATTTTTTCGCATCCACTGTCCCCTTAAATTTCAGTGCGTGAAAAATAGGGATCAGTCTGTCTGGAACAAAATCGCTTGGATTGTTGCCAAGATAAAAATAATAAGCATCTGCAAGGCTATCTTTATGTATCGCTACTGCCGAACAATATTTGTAGCCTTTACCAAAATCGCCCGCAACCTCGCAAAACCCGGAGGCACCCCAGTCAGCGTTGAACTCATTCTTGACCGCATCCGTAGGAAAAACTCTGATTTGGTGTCTTGTGCCGTTGCTGATGTTACCCATCGTACTGACAAATGCTCCATAATATAATTTATTCGGCCCTATCATCATCACTGTGCCACCGCTTTCCTGGTTTTTCTGCATCGCATTAAACTGTATAAAAACACTATCGAGCGGGTTGATAGCGTACCTGATCTCAAAGTTTCGACTAGTATCTTTTATGGCGTATTCATAATGCATTTGGCTGTTTTTTACCACAGGCACCTCAATGTAGCCCGGCGGAGGCATAAACGTCATTTGTGATCGATTTAACCTGTCGGCGAATAGTGAAGGTAAGTTATCGGCTTTGAACGACAATACCGTAATTGAGCAAAGCAGAAGGGTAAGGTAAGGTTTCTTCATGACCCGATCAAATAAGAAATAAATATATCAAATTTAATCGGCACAACTATATCCCATTAATGATTTATGTCGGGCACCCAGCGTCTTCGAACTTTGGACTTAAGGCTTAAGACTCCGGGTTGATAAAAAACGTTCGCCTTTGTATCACCAACTGTGCGAAAACGAACAGTTTCGTAGCTCGCTTTATTTTTTATTTGACTGAAAATCAGCAAAATAAAATTGAGGTATCAATATTGGCATAGGGATGCCAAACACACGAACGATGATGACCACCGATTTACGATTAGCCGAAATGTGGCGGGGCTGCCTGCAAAACGATCGCAAACAGCAGGAATTATTATACCGCACCCTGGCGCCGCGCATGCTGGCAGTTTGCATGCGTTATGCCCATGATAAAGACGAAGCCCAGGATATATTGCAGGAAGGCTTTATAAAAATGTTTAACAACGCTCATAAATACCGTGGGGAGGGCAACCTGGAAGGATGGATACGCCGCATTATGGTGCATTGTGCCATTTCGCGCTACCGCAAACAAAAGCCTATGGTGCTGGTGGATGATTTTGCCGAAGATAGTGACGCGTTTGGCAATGGCTATAACGACCACGGTCTGGAAGTAAAAGATCTGCTGAAAATGATACAAAAACTGCCGCAGATGTACCGCTCGGTTTTTAATCTTTACGCTATCGAAGGTTATTCGCACCAGGAGATCGGCAAGCAACTTGGTATTACGGAGCTATTGTCGCGTACTAATTTGTGCCGGGCAAGGGTGATATTGAAGGAAATGGTGAATAAATTTACTTCGGTGGAAGTGGGGTGTTTGGCGTGTTGAGGCCGTTTTCTGTTGGAAAGGTGCAAGGTTGAAATATTGGAATGTTATGTCGCTGGATTGCCTTATCGTTATATAGTCGGATTACTTATCTTTGTGATGAAGCTGGTTTAGAACAATGACGACAAAACTTCAGGGCCGCTGCATTTAAGGTGACGGTGGTTATGTAAATGAATAGCCTTATATTTTATGTTTGTTAGCTCGGAGCAATGTGTCAGACCCACCCGCTATTTGCGGCTTTGTTTACATTAAAACCTATGGCCATGTGTACTGCTAATCAATTTATCCGCCAAAAACGGAACTTTTTTTAGCATACCTATAACAATATTGGTTAGTAAGGCTTTCCCAAAAAGATGCTGGATATATTGCCCTGTTTTTATCCGCTTTGAAAAAAGATGATTCCACTGATCACCGTAGGACTTTTCAAAATCCTCGCGGGATATACGCCCTTTCAGATATTGATCAGCCAGCAAGAAGGCTTGCAGGGAGGCGTGCATGGCCATACTCATGCCATTGCCGCATAAAGGAGCTATGGAGCCTGCGGCATCGCCCAACATTAACACATGGTTTTCAGTGGTTGATTTTTTACTGAACATGACCTGGGAAATGGTGAGCGGCTGCTGATATAAAATAACCGCCTCGGCAAAATATTTTTTCAAAAATGGATTCTTCATCAGTACATTTTGCTCCATTACTTTGATGTCGCCGTTATTATTTTTCAAATTTTTTGAATCGGTGAGATAGCAAAGGCAATAATTATCGCCATCCACTTTTGAGATTCCGCAATAGCCATCCTTAAAATTATGCAATTCGATGCGGTTGGCCGGCAAAGCTATTTTTACATGATATTTTACCGCAACGTAATTTTTCCCGCCGGAGGAAACAGGCTTAATTAATCCCCGGTTTAATTTTTTATCTAAAGCTGATCTTTTACCATACGCGCCATAAGCTATTTTTGCCCGGTAGGTATGCTGATCGGTTTTTATGAGAAATAAGTCATTTTCAAAAACGACATCAGTAACTTTTGTCTCCTCTAATAATATTACGCCTTTAGCTTTTGCAATAGCGGCCAATGTTGAATCAAGCGTGTACCGGCTGATGCCAAATCCGCCCAAATCTAACTTCCGGGTGAATGTGGTTCCGTTAGGGGAGGATATTTTTACTTCGCTGATCATTGGAAGGTCCATATTTGAAAGGGGCATGCCGAGCCGTTCGAGAAAATCATAACTCTCCATCGAAATATACTCGCCGCACACTTTATGAAAGGGATATTTCTCTTTTTCAAATAAAATAATTGAATAGCCGGCGTCGGCCAATTGAATTGCCAGTGTTAAGCCGGCCAGGCCGCCGCCCACAATTCCACAATCAACTATTTGCTCATTCATTGGGGTAAATGATCACAAGGTGACGGAAAGCCGGGCAATTCCTTATTAAATAGTTTTTGACCCCAGCTTTTTGAAGTATTGCATGCCATTCCTTTTTTTTGAACCCACGCGCCACGGATAATGGCGCATCATTTTTTACCAGCGGCGATTTTGAAAAAAGGCGGGTAATTACTTTAATGGCGTAGTAAGCTACCGGGTTTCTCTCAAGGTCGTTGATGATAAATACTGCTTTATTTTTATTGCAAAATTTGATAAAACCCGTGATTTCCTCTTCGGTAAAATGATGGCAGAATAAAGAGGCGTGAACAATAGCTATATCATTGATCTTTGAAAAAACATTTCTGAAATCATCGCAATAAAAATCCATCCCGGGAAAGTCTTTGCAAGTACTTTTGGCGTAATCAATACAATCCTGCTTCAAATCAATTCCTGCTAAGTGGATTTTATACCCGTTTTTGCCAGCCCATTCGGCAATTGCTTTTAATGAATCCCCGCCTCCACAGCCAATGTCAATCACTTTATAGGTTTTTGACTTAGCGGTTATAACTTTTTTCAGCCCTTTTAACGAGATCGCGTACCCGCCTAAGTATTTGTTTATTATTGCCAACTCCTTCAGATTTTGAAACAGCAAGCCTTTATCGATGTTCGGCGCATCTAATAGCTCTTTTTGGTATGAGCGCTGTTTAAACATTTTCAAGTATGATCGATTCCATCGTAAGGCCGGGGCCGAATGCAACGCCATAGGTAAGCTCTTTTTTATTTGCCTGTACCTTGGTATGCAAAATATCTTTCAGCACAAACAAAACCGTAGGAGACGACATATTGCCGTAATTCTTCAATACCCGGTAGGAACTTTCCAGATCGAGCGTGCTTAATTCAAGCTCTTTTTGGATCACTTCCAATATTTTTCTTCCGCCGGGATGTATCGCCCAATGCGTAATATCGGCCGTTTCTATTTCAAGCCCTTTCATTGAATCGTTAAACAGGCTTTTGATCCCTTTCTCGATCAATTGCGGGATGTATGAACTTAACGACATTAAAAAACCTGTCGATGACAATTGCCAGGTCATGTCTCGCTTCCCGTTCAGCTCAATTTGCGAATGAAATTTTTTTATCCCGAACCCCTTAAAGTCATTTTTTGAAGCAATATTGTCGGGCACAACCAAGGCAGCCGCAGCGCCGTCAGCGAACAGCATATTAGCTACAATATTGTCCAAATCGTCGATTTTTTGAAAATGAATGGTGCATAGCTCCACACAAACCACCAGCACTGCTGCAGCTGGCTCGCATTTACATATGTAATCGGCCTGTTTTAACGCATGAATGGCGGCATAACAACCCATAAAATTGATGGAGGTGCGGTTAATTGCCGGATTCAGTTTGAGGAATTGAACGATATCGATATCCAACCCCGGTGCGGATAAGCCAGTGCAGGAAACAGTAATAAGATGTGTAATTTGGCTGCTAAGAACTTTTTCCTTAATACACTTTTCAATTGCCTGGATACACAGCGGCAGTGCCGATTTATTAAAATATTGCATCCTGTATTCAATAGAAGGAAACGGTTCAAGATTATGCGTTTTTGGAAAAAAAACTCTTTCTTCCTTACCCGACGAGTAATCGGGTATTACTGAATACCGGCTGCTGATCCCGCTTTTGGAATACATAATTTTTAGTTTCCTTTTTTTCTGTTCGGAATCCGCATGAAATTCAGCCATAAACTCACCTAAATCAGGTTGGCTGTGTTTATAGGCCGGCAATGCGGTTGATATACTTGCTATAACGCTCATTTAAGGGTATTCAGAATTAGCAGTGTGATAAAAAATAAATTCATGCAGGTAGCGGCAATGAAATTCATCCGCATGGTGTTTTTAAATGATGCCTGTTTAGCATCCCTGATCACCTTCAGGAACCATTGAATGAAAAAATATACAACAGGAAACAAAAAAGCCTGGAATAAAATGAAATGCCCCGTTTCTTGTATCGAATTAAAATAGAAATACAATAACCCGTTGGCAACTGCAAACATAAGGCCGCAGAAAATAAATGTACCCCTGATACCCAGTTTATAACTTATGGTAATATCGCCCGCAGCTTTGTCGGCTTCGTGCTGGTACACCTGTGTAAGCGGATAAACGCCGCTAATTAAAAACAAACAAGCGGCTAATACCAGCATGATCGTGCTGTTCAACTCAACCGCAATTTTGCTGACCCCGCTGTAAACCATCCAGAAAGTAAAAGCACCCTGGAAAAACACCACAATTAAAAAGCCGGGTATGGGGTATTTTTTTATCCTGGTGCCTTTATAACTATAGGCCCTTGAAGCCAGCATATAGGCTAAAACACTGACAAAAAAATAAGAACCCAATAACAGGGATAGGCTTAACCCGATTATATCAAATAATATAGATGCATAAAAAAGTTGCTTTGTAGGTTTGGGAGGATGTTCCAGTCCCCCTATGCTGGATTCATCCTGATCCATATAACTGTTATAGCCATTACTTGCCGGGTAAATGAAAAGATGTAAAACAAAAAAACAAATAGCAGCTTTTCTCCAGTCTATTTCCGGCGCCCGGCTCAATGCAAAAAAAAATACAGGCATCAGGAAATACGAAAACGGGATCCTCAGCAACTTCAGCGTATCTATAGCTGTACCGGTTAAACCGACTTCGGATTTATGTTCAGCGGATATTTCTTTATTTTTCAATGGTATGGCTGTACATCTTATTTTAAACATACGGGGGAACAATCAAATAGGTTGACACAATATGTAATAAAATGTTGGTTGTATACTTAGGTTTTGGAAATAATATATTTTATAGCTGGTTTTCAAGTACAGCCTTTCTTCTTCCCGTCTTTCGGTTCCGATAGCTATCGGGATCCCAACTCCGCCATTCAAATATCCAGCAGTTCCTTTTTCTTCTTGCTCTTCATTCGTTTGGGCAAAAACTCCAATATTTCGTTTTTCAAGGCCTCGATCAGGCGGCGTTTTAAAAAATTGCGTTGGATAACGATGCTTACTTCGCGGGCAGGTTCCGGTGATTTGAAATACCTTACCTTGTCCATTTGCTTGTCGCTCAACTCGGCAAGCGCCAGTTCCGGAAGTATAGTGGCGCCGTTATTCTGATCCACCATGCGTTTAAGGGTTTCTACGCTGCCGGTATTGTATTCAAAATGTTTAAATCCCTGCGTAGCTTTGCGCCGCTGGCAAATGTTTAGTACCTGCTCGCGCATACAATGCCCTTCGTTCAGGATCCAAATTTCCTCCATATCGATGTCTTCGGGGCTGATGCTTTTCTTTTTTGAAAGCTTGCTGTTTTTGGATACGTAAGCCACAAAGTTTTCATAAAATACCGGTATCTCGGTCAGGTTGTTTTCGTGGAGCGGCGTCGAAAGTATCCCGCAGTCGATCAGTCCCAGTTTCAGTTCCTGGATAATCTGCTCCGTTGTTTGCTCCGAAACAATGAGCTTAACCTGGGGATATTTTTCAATAAAGCCATGGAGTATCTTCGGCAATATATAAGGGGCCACTGTGGGAATGATACCTACTTTCAATTCGCCGGAAAGTTCCTTTTGCCGATCGGTAATAATCTCCCGGATCTTTTCGCATTCCGATAATAATATCCTCGCCTGTGAAATGATCTCATCGCCGATCTCCGTGGGAACAACCGGCTGCCGGCTCCGGTCGAATAGCTTAACGCCCAGCGTATCCTCCAGCTTTTGTATCTGCATGCTCAATGTAGGCTGGGTTACAAAGCATTTTTCGGCGGCGGTTACAAAGCTCCGGTAAGTATCCAGGGCCACAATGTATTCCAGTTGGGTGATGGTCATAATAGAGTATATCTATTCAAATATAGTAATTATTGATTTTTTCTATTGGAATATTTTTTTGAAGTTTGACTGAACTAACATGAACAGCTATGGAAACGAACAAGAAAAAGCTCACCACTGCATCGGGCATTCCCTATGCCGAGAATGAAAATTCAATGACGGTAGGCCCCCGCGGCCCGATATTGCTGCAGGACTTTATCCTGCACGAAAAGATGGCTCACTTTAACCGTGAGCGTATCCCCGAGCGCGTTGTTCATGCCAAAGGATCAGGCGCTTATGGCACTTTTACCGCAACACACGATATTACCAAATACACCCGCGCAAAGCTGTTCAACACAATCGGAAAGCAGACTAAATTATTTCTCCGATTTTCAACCGCCGGCGGCGAAAAAGGGTCGGCTGACACTGAACGGGATCCGAGGGGCTTTGCCATTAAATTTTATACAGAGGAAGGCAACTGGGACCTGGTAGGCAATAACACGCCGGTTTTCTTTGTAAAAGACCCTAAAAAGTTCGGCGACTTTATTCATACGCAAAAACGCGACCCCTATACCAACTGCAAAAACGCTACGATGATGTAGGCAGTTTGCAGTAGTTTTACGTGCAAACTGCCCATTGACTATATTGGCGAACTATTACTTTTTTTACAATCGATCAGTTGGCGAACTGCCAACTGCCAACTGCAAGCTACTCCACCGTAACCGATTTTGCAAGATTACGTGGCTGATCGACGTTACAACCGCGCATTACGGCGATGTGATAGGCCAGCAATTGCAGTGGGATAGTGGCCAGCAAAGGCACGAATGCTTCGTCCGTCTCGGGTATCTCGATCACAAAATCGGCCATGTTCTTTACTTCGGTATCGCCTTCGGTTACGATTGCGATCACGTGCCCCTTGCGGGCCTTTACTTCCTGGATATTGCTGATCACCTTTTCGTAGGATGAATCTTTTGTCGCAATAAAAACAACGGGCATATCATCGTCTATTAAAGCGATGGGGCCGTGTTTCATTTCGGCGGCAGGATACCCTTCGGCATGGATATACGAGATCTCCTTGAGCTTTAAAGCGCCTTCAAGGGCTACCGGGAACGAGCTGCCACGGCCCAGGAACAAGCAATTCGGGCAATCTTTAAATTTCCAGGCAATTTCCTTGATATGATCGTTCGAAAGCAGTGCCCGCTCAACCAACTGGGGTATCGAGTTGAGTTCTGTTAAATGCTCTACCAATTTACTTTGGGTTATCGTTCCGCGTTGCTGGGCAATATAAAATGCCATTAAGGTCAATACGGTGACCTGTGCAGTAAATGCTTTGGTAGATGCAACCCCGATCTCTGGTCCGGCGTGCGTATAAACGCCGGCATGTGTGGTGCGGGGAATTGAGGCGCCTACCACATTGCAGATGCCAAATATGGTCGCTCCTTTTTCTTTGGCTAACTCAATAGCAGCCATTGTATCCGCTGTTTCGCCCGACTGCGATATGGCGATTACGAGATCTTTCTCGGTAATTATAGGGTTGCGATACCGAAACTCGGATGCATATTCAACTTCAACCGGCACACGGGCGTACTCTTCGATCAGGTATTCGCCCACCAGCCCGGCATGCCAGGAGGTTCCGCAGGCCACAATGATGATCCTGTCGATGTTTTTTAATTTTTCTGTATACTCTTTTATACCGCCCAATTGAACTTTTCCCTGCTGCGGATAAATACGTCCGCGCATGCAATCGCGTATCGACCGGGGCTGTTCGTAAATTTCTTTCAGCATGAAGTGTTCGTAACCGCCCTTTTCCAGCATCTCCAGTTTTAGGTCGAGCTTTTGGATATAAGGTGTATGAACCTTATTATCGATTGTTTTGATCAGCAGGCTTTCCCGGGTTAAATAAGCTACTTCGTTGTCGTTTAAATAAACTACGTTCTTCGTGTATTCTACAATTGGCGTGGCGTCCGACGCGATGAAATATTCCCCCTTGCCTACGCCAATTACCATAGGGCTGCCTTTGCGGGCGGCTATCAACAGATCAGGCTCGTCATCACTCATGATCACAATGGCATATGCGCCGATCACTTTTGTCAATGCTACCCTAACTGCTTCACGCAACTCCATTCCCGTTTCATTTTGAATATCTTCAATCAAATGGATTAAGACTTCGGTGTCCGTATCGCTTTTAAAAATGTGTCCTTTTTCGATCAGCGTTTCTTTAATAACGCCATAATTTTCGATTATCCCGTTGTGGATGATCGTGAGCTTGCGGTTTCCCGATGAATGGGGGTGAGAGTTACGATCGCTCGGAGCGCCATGGGTAGCCCAGCGGGTGTGGCCCATGCCGATGGTGCCATGCAGTTTTATGTCTTTTACAAAATTCTCAAGGTCGCTTACCTTTCCTGCCTTTTTGTAAACTTTTAGTCCTTTATCAAATAAGGCGATCCCGGCGCTGTCGTAACCGCGATATTCCAGCCGGTGAAGGCCTTTTATTATTATTGGATAAGCTTCCCTGAAGCCTATATATCCTACAATTCCACACATAAATATAAATAAATGTAATTCTGAATAAACTATCAGTTATCGCTAAGATTGCTGATCAATTAGCAGCCTCTCTATCGGATAACCCTAAAGTAGACAAAAACAGCACAATAAAGTTTAATTTATTGTATTGACCGTACATTGTAAAATAATTCGGGAGAGAAACCTGTATAGGACATGCAAAGCAGGGCAAATTTGCGGCCGGCTTTACCTGATTTTTTAGTGAGGTTTTGCGATTTTGGTATAAATGACATTTAATTTTATGCGGAAGGGCGAAGACGAATTCGTACCGACCGCTGCAGTTCGCGCCGCAACCTGCGAGGTAACCGCGACGTCGACACTCGATGTGTTCGTAGTGTCTATGGGAGCAATATAGGTGCCGTAATTAACCTGTTTACCCGATAAAAGGTCCTGCAAATATGCGGTTATAATAAAATGGTATTCGTTTTGAGCAGGCCCATAAAATCCGCCAAACGTGGTCAGGCCTCCCGAACGCGGGTCGGATGAGGATGCATCCTGGAGCTCTATTCGCTGCAGCGCTATGTCCAGCTGGTACATCGTTATCCTGGGACAGGGCGAATAAGGGATATAAGTGCCCGGCGCCGGCGTTATCACCAGCTCTGCCCGGTTGATTAGCACATCGCTGTCCTTTTTTAACAAGTTGCTTCTTAAATTCATCAACAGGTTCGGGAAACTGACTTTTGCGCGCAGCCCTCCAAGCCCCTGCAAATAGAACATCGGCCTGGAACCTGAAGTTGTATTATTCAGTTCTGTTTGTATTGTAGTTGAATAAAGATGTTGTATCCGCATGGCTGTGTGTGCAACAGGGAGTGAGACCACACCGGTATCAATGGTGGTGCCATGCTTAGCCTTATAATATACCTGTAGTGTATCAGCCGATGTGAAATAGATTATACCGCCGGCGCCAGTCGATTGGGTCTGGTTTATGGTGATATAAAACCCACGTACATTATTCTGGAAAACTGCATTTGAACCTAAAGTGGTAGTGTTGGCCGTAAAAAAATTACTGTTAACAAAAGCGGTGCTGATCGGGATCCTGATTTGAGGCTCCACCTTGATGAGGGTGTCGGGCGCTCCCGTTATGATGGAATATACCTTTATGGAATCATGGGGCCTGGGCGTAAACGGCAGGGAGATTCCCAAAGGTACGGTCGATGAATAATTACCAAAGTTCTTCGTATTGTAGTAAGTCGTGTCAAGATTGAACCTGTTTTGCAGCTGGTAAACACTAACAGTATAACGGGACTGGATCGAGTCGCCATAAAAACCAGCCGCGTAGGGCATCACTAAGATCGCCGAATCTACCGTAACAGTTCCAACAGGGGGTGTATAAGCGGTTTGGCTGGGTAAGTTTATGTCGGTTGCAATGCTCGAAATGGTAGTCCCAAAAATTGGATCGTTAAAATAAGCAAGCGCGTTTTTAGAAAGGGGTGACCCTCCTGCCAAATCGGTTGCTACAGAATCGTCAGGAACGGTGTTGATCACTATCGTAGATGTATCGATAAGGTTGCTGTTTAGCTGACTGCCGGCATTTACACCTAATCCCACAGTATCCTGGTTTTTGCAGCTATTCAAAATAAAAAGACTTATTAACAGAGTCAATAAGTCTAAACGGAAAAATTTCATATACGATCCCAAAGCTTATACAACGTGTGCCAATTCTTCGTTGGCAATTTCGTCGTAAAAATTGTAATAATTTTCGAAATCAGCAGTAGATTCAAATTCTAAAACCGGTTTATTGCTGTTTTTAACATTATTTAACACATCATCGTCGATATTTTCCCCTGCCAAAACAATTCCGTCGCTATACTGTATGGCGCCGGCATATAAGGCCGAATTCGAGCCGGGACCATAAACATCGGTATGCACTTCGGACATGTTTGCCATTACCGCTTTATGTGCAAAGGCGTCATCCATCGTGCCCGTAAAATCATTTTCGTAAATGGAATAAACTACCTTGGAGTTTTTAAAAGTAGGGTCGTCCTTATAAGTAGTTCTTAAGTACACGGGAACAAGAGCGCTCATCCAGCCATGACAGTGGATGACGTCGGGCGCCCAGCCCAGTTTCTTAACAGTTTCCAGCGCGCCTTTGCAGAAAAAGATCATCCGCTCGTCGTTATCCGCATAAAACTTCCCGTCCTTATCCGTGAATACATGTTTCCGCTGGAAATATTCTTCATTGTCTAAAAAATAAACCTGCATCCGTGCCGCGGGAATGGATGCAACCTTAATGATTAGCGGATTGTCGTTATCGTTAATGATAATATTCATTCCCGATAATCGTATCACTTCATGTAAACGGTTCCTGCGCTCATTGATATTTCCGAAACGCGGCATCAGGATACGAATTTCGTACCCCTTGTCCTGCATGGCTTGCGGGAGTTGTCGAGTGATTTCAGAAATTTTTGTGAGTTCGAGGAAAGGTGACATTTCATGAGTTATAAACAGAAGCTTAGATTTACCCATCACTATACCTGATTTAATTATAAATAAAGAGCTTAAAAAATTTGAGTTTGCAAATATAAGAAATATTATATGAACTGGCAACCTATTGTACAAGTTACTTTTGGTAATTTTTAATCTATTGCACACCTTTGCCGGATTTGTGTAATTTGCCCCCGGTTTGAAGATTTTTACCACCCGTTTTGATATAGAGCAGCATTTGCTGCAAAGCCGCAACGCCGGCAAAACCATTGGCTTTGTGCCCACAATGGGTGCTTTACACCAGGGTCATCTCTCGCTGATCAGCCAGGCAAGGCAGCACAACGACGAAATTGTTTGCAGCATTTTTGTAAACCCGACACAATTTAACGATCCAAAAGACCTCGAAAAATATCCGCGCACTATTGAGGCCGATATCAAGCTATTGGAACAGGCAGGGTGCGACGTATTGTTCAACCCGCCCGTAAATGAAATTTACGGTGGAAACGACCATTGGCGCCTGGATATAGGCGAAACCGAATTTTTGCTGGAAGGGAAATTCAGGCCGGGGCACTACCAGGGCGTTATGCAGGTTGTTTATAAACTGTTTAGTATCGTTAAACCTGACGATGCCTTTTTCGGACAAAAAGACTACCAGCAGTTTTTGGTCATCAGCAAGATGGTCGATCATTTTAAAATGCCGGTAAAACTCGTGATGTGTCCCATCATGCGCGAGCCTGACGGCCTGGCTATGAGTTCCCGGAATGTTCACCTTACGACCAGCGACCGCCTTCATGCCCTTGTACTTTCAAGAACGCTAAACTGGGTAAGGAGGAATTTCAATATAAACGATATGCTTCGCTTGAAAAGCGAAGCCGAACAGATGATCGAAGCGGAAGAAGACGTGGAGCTCGACTATTTTGAAATAGCCGACGGCGAAACGCTGCACCCGGCTACTGAAAGATCAAAAACAATTGTTGCGCTGGTGGCGGCAAAGGTTGGCAAGACAAGGCTGATCGACAACGTTATACTGACAACTGATAGTTAACCATTTACGAGACTATGTTCCAGCGCCGAAGTTCTTATTTTCATGGGTCATAAACAGGGCGATTTCATCAGTTGATTCATCGTTGTAAAGCATTGAATTAATTCCGGTAATTCTAAATCCCTGTTGCAAATAGAATTGCACTGCCGGAAAGTTTGTGTTTTGAGTTTCAAGTTCGATCAGCCTGCAATTATAGATTTTACATTCCTTAATTGCTTGCTTGATCAGCGCGCCTCCTACGCCATTTCTCCTATGGCGCTCGGAGACCAGGATGGTTTCTATGTAAAACGAATTATTCCATTGCCGAATTTCGCCGATCAAAATACCAACCAATTGGTTATCAATAAATGCACCAAGTGAATGTCCGTGTTTTATGATTTGGTTGAACTGAAAGATTTGTTCTGCCTTGATTTGATATTGCTTTTCATAGTGCCTGTCCGATTCATAGATGTGAAAGATGACCTTATCAGGATCATAGATAGTGGCTACTTCAAAAACTTTGCCGGTAGCGTAGCCGCTATTTCCCCAATTTTGGTTGAAATTGTCTTCTAACTGGGTTAGCGGTAATATATCCATGGATTTTTGCTGATACCTGGAATTCTAAATCTACTGTCTAATAATACTGAAAGACATAACGATCGGGTTTAATTTTAGCGACGTGGCAATGCGGAATTCCGGCCATGATTGCGTCCGTTTTTGACTGGAAACATCAACGCGGGCATATAATAGTTTTTTTGTGCCCCCTACCTAACGAACGCCAGCTTTTAGTTCTTATTCGTTTCGACCGAATGTTTTCAACTTTTCCGCCATTACTTCGCTGATCTTCCGGTATGATTCAAAAGTCCATCCGGCTATATGTGGTGTAAGAATCACTTTACCAGACAGCCGTAATTCATCAAACCATTCCTGTTCGGCCAGCTTAGGGAATTTTTCAATTTCCAGCACATCCAGGCCGGCCCCCAATATTTTGCCTGCTTTAATGGCATTTAATACGGCCCGGGTTTGAACGATCTTGCCCCGCGAGGTATTCAGCAAAAACAAGGGTTTTTTGAAATGGAAAAGGTATTCTTCATTCACCAGGCCGTTAGTTTCGGGCGTTAGTGGCAAATGCAAGCTTAGCACCTCGCTGTGTTTTACAATCTCCTCCATGCTCACCTCGCGGGCATATTGGTCGCTGAATCCGGTTTTGTATTTATCGTAAGCGATAACGTTCACCTCAAATCCCGATAATTTTTTGGCAAAACTATGGCCCATAAATCCATAGCCGACTATGCCCACGGTTTTTCCTTTTAACTCATAGCCCCGGTTTGCCTCGCGCTGCCAACTGCCGGCACGGATCTGTGCATCGGCGATAGCGAAGTTGTTCATCAACGAAAGCAACATGCCAACTGCATGTTCGCCAACCGAATCCATGTTACCCTCCGGCGCGTTGATCAGGCTGATGCCTCTTTCGGCGGCATAGGCCTCATCAATATTGTCCATTCCGGCGCCTGCCCTGCAAATAAAGCGAAGGTTTTTCCCTGCATCCAGGTGCTCTTTGTTCATTTTGAATTTGGAGCGGATCACCAGGCCCTTGTAACCGCCGATGATCTCAAGCGCTTCGTCGGGTTTAATGGTTGGGCGGTAGTCGCAGCTATAGCCGAGGGCCTGGGCAAGCTCTATAAAGATGGGATGAATATCGTCGACTATGAGGATGTTGTTTTTCAAATAACTTTGGTAATTAAGGCGGTAAATTTATAAAATGGTGGGCGTAACTAAAGGATTAAGTTCCGTTTGTTGAGAGCGCATGACAATTATGCGAAATATATAGTTTGGCACGTTTATAGTGCCAGGGCATGCGAGGGATTTTCCTTGATCCATTTTAACGCTTATGAAACTTACAAAATTTAAAAAGGCCGGAGCCGACCTGAAACAGCAGGCACACAAGCTGGCGCAAGTCGGGTTCAAACAAATATTTGAGCATATCAATCAACTCAATATCAAAAAAGGCGTTGACAAAATGGGCCTTGATAAATTTATTGAACAATGCGCATGGCTGGCCGCCGGATCGGGAGCAATATCAGGCAGCGGCGGTATGCTGACAATGCTGGCGGGTATTCCCTTTGATTTTGCAAACCTGCTGACCCAGCAATTCAGGGTAACGATGGCCATCATGTATCATGACAGGGGCACTTACAAAGTAAGCTTTGAAGAATTTATGGCGCTGGTGGCCACTTCATTAAAAGTGGAGGCCGGCGTGGCTATATCCAAAACCATGATGGAGAGCATAGCCGAAAAGATGCTGATGCTATTTGGCACCCGCGCCGCCGAAAGGATGGTGCCGATAGTGGGCGGTGTTATCGGCGGTGGCACCAATTATATTTTTATAAAACGCATGGCTAAATCAGTGAAGGCAATGCAGTTGGCGGAGCCGGTGACGATTCAATTGAGTTGAAGATTAGCCGGGAAGTCCGGAAGTCGGAAAGTCCGAAAGTCCGAAAGTCCGAAAGAAGCTGCGACTAACGTTTCAGTAAAAATAATTCGGGTTATATAGCGCATGGTTTTGTTCTCACCTGTTTAAAGTAATGGCATTGGTTAAATGCACAAAATCTGCTACGCTCAATCGTTCGGCCCGCAGATCCAACATCGGTTCGTTTGTCATTTTTTCCTTGTTGATAAGTGACGAAAGGGCATTCCGCAGCGTTTTTCTTCGCTGGTTAAACCCTGCTTTTACCACCTGCCAGAACAATTTTTCATCGCAATCCAGTTCAACAGTTTCGTTCCTTGTAAGCCGTATTACGGCGGAAAGGACCTTAGGCGGTGGATTAAACACGCCTGCTTTTACCGTAAATAAGTATTCAACTTTGTAATAGGCCTGCAAAAATACGCTCAGGATGCCATACTCTTTGCTGCCGGGCTTTGCCGTACAACGTTCGGCTACCTCCTTCTGGAACATGCCAACGGCTTCTACCACCTGGCTGCGGTTATCCAGTATTTTGAAAAGGATCTGCGAGGATATATTGTAAGGAAAATTGCCGATCACCGCCATCGGTCCTATAAATAATGCCTTGAAATCCATCTCCAAAAAATCGGTGTTGATCAAATGGCTGCCCAGTTCCGGGTATTTTTTTTGAAGGAATTGATACGATTCCGTGTCGATGTCTACCAGGTAAACGTCAAGGCCTTCCTTTTGCAGCAGGAAATCCGAAAGGATACCCATTCCGGGCCCAACCTCCAGCACCTGCAGGTATCGCCCTGCCGGCCGCAGGCTCTCCACTGTCTTTGCGGCAATATTTTTGTCGGTAAGAAAATGCTGCCCCAGGTGCTTTTTTGCTCTTACCAATGTCATTATTAATCAAATATTGCGGCAAATTATACATATTTGTCCTTTAATCATTAATTAATCTTCTATTTGCAGGTTGATTGGATTAAAAGCCGAAGATTTTGAAAAAGCCGGATCGGTGTAATCAGAAAATAATCGGTGTAATCCTAATAAAAATGAGTGAAAAATTAAAGATAGGTATAAGTATAGGCGATGTAAACGGGGTTGGGTTGGAGATAATTATCAAAACGCTTGCTGATGCCCGCATTTACGACTATTGCACCCCAATCGTGTATGGGCACACTAAAGTTGCTTCGTTTTACAGGCGCACCATACACGTGGAAGACCTCACGTTTACTGTGATTGGTCATCCGTCAGAAGCTCTTGGTAAAAAAGACCATAAAAAGCCCAGCATGATCAATTGCTGGGAAGAGGACGTAAAAATTGAACCCGGTGTAATTAATCCGGCTGTAGGAAAATATTCATTCCTCTCACTCGAAAGAGCAACAGCCGACCTGGTAAACGGCGACATCGACGCACTTGTAACGGCCCCCATCAATAAAGATACCATACAAAACGAGCAATTTAACTTTCCCGGTCATACCGAATATTTGCAGGAGCGGGATGGAGCTGCGGAATCACTGATGTTTTTGGTGAGCGATACGCTAAAAGTAGGCGTGGTTACCGGGCATATACCTTTGGTAAAAGTTGCAGAAAGCGTGACTGCGGAAAAAATAGTCGCGAAACTAAAGCTGATGGACAGTAGCCTGCGCAATGATTTTTGGGTACGTAAACCACGAATCGCTGTCTTAGGCTTAAATCCACACGCCGGCGATAATGGCTTGATTGGCGATGAAGAACAAAAAGTGATTACACCGGCGCTTGAGGAAGCCCGAAATAATAACATACTCGCCTTCGGACCATACCCTGCAGATGGATTTTTTGCAAACGGCAGCTATCTGCAATTCGATGCCGTACTGGCCATGTACCACGACCAGGGCCTGATCCCTTTTAAGCAGATCGCTTTTGAATCGGGCGTAAACTTTACGGCAGGGCTCAACTTCGTAAGAACTTCTCCCGACCATGGCACAGCCTATGATATCGCCGGAAAAAATAAAGCTTCGGAAGTATCTTTCCGCGAAGCCATGTTCACGGCGATGCACATTGTTAAGCACCGCCGCGAAACACTCGAACTGGAGGAAAATCCTTTGACATTCGCCAAACTAAGCAGAGACCGGGACTAAGACGATCCAATGGCGACCTAATGTCCTTTAATTTTAGGTTGAAAGCCACAGGGCGTTTCCTTGCGGCTTTTTTAATAAGACCTTTTTTGGGACGGAAAAAACACTTGTACAAAATCCGGCGCGAAACTTTATGCCGGCCGAAACCAAACACCCAAAGATTACGTAATTAACACAACGTTAATAATTTAGCGGAGCAGCATTTTTAGCCCCGCGGTATCTTTGAGGTAAGATTTCAATGCAGATGTTCAACACTTTTCAGCCGGCCATTTCGAGAATTTCTAAGTTTACCGGGGAGTTATTTTCAAAAAAATCGATCAATAAGTTTATCAACGTAATGAATAACCCTGACCAAAGCGACGGGTTAAAGGCGCTTTCTGCAGGAGTTGGGATATTTGTCGGCATCATTCCTGTGTGGGGGCTGCAGACATTGGCCGCGATCTTTATCGCGATGACGTTCAGGCTCAACAAAGCGCTGGTGTTGCTGTTTTCGCAGGTAAGCCTGCCACCCTTATTACCCCTGGTTGTGCTGCTGAGTTATCGTTCCGGAAAAATATGGGTAAATGACATCTCTTTAATTACTGCCAAAACAGAGGCTTCTGTAAACGCGGTCCGTTCGCATTTGCTTCAATACATTTACGGCAGCATCACGCTTGCCCTGGTTCTTTCCCTGGTAACAGGCCTGGCGACTTTTACAACACTAAAGTTGATCAAATTGGTAAAACAGGAAGTTTTGGCCCGAAGGTTGAAACGGGCGGTGTGAACAGGAAAATCCCGGGTACAATTCCATTAACTTTTCATGGAATATCGGATTTCCGACATGAAAAGCAGTAGCTTTCCCGCCATTTTCCCATTTTAAAAAACACTTTCCACATTTAATATTAATCCGTACATTTGCGGGCTAATTGTTGCTCATTGAAATCGCTAAGGATATATTCAATCCCTTTTACCGGTCTCAAGCTGGGTAAGCACCAGTTTGAATTCGACGTTAACGACTCGTTTTTCGATGAATTTGAATATTCGCTCGTAAAAAGGGCCGATCTGAAATGCAAGGTGGAGCTGGAAAAGCAGGAGACAATGCTGATCCTGAGTTTTCACATAAACGGCGTGATATTCGCCAACTGCGACCGGTGCCTGGCCCCGTACCCGCAGCATGTTGATGTGCGCGAGCAGCAGATAGCCAAGTTCAGCGATGAGGACACCGGCGACGACGAGGAGATCATCATCCTGACTAAAAATGATCACGAGATCGATATCTCGGGGTTGATTTACGAGTATATAAACGTTGCATTGCCGCTGATAACGGTTTGTGTTGACGAAGGAAGAACGCCCTGGTGCGATAGAACAATGCTGGAAAGCTTAAGTAAGCTTTCGGTGAATAACGGACAAGACGAGCAAACCGACCCGAGGTGGGAAGTGCTCAAAAAGATTAAATAATTATAAAAAAACAGGATCATGCCACATCCAAAACGCAAAATATCCAAATCAAGAAGGGATAAGCGCAGAACACACGATAAGGCCGTTGTGCCAACACTTACTACCTGCAAAACTACAGGCGCGGTACACCTGCCGCACAGGGCTTATGTCGTTGACGGTAACACTTACTACAACGGAAAACTACTGATAGAGAAAGCAGCAGTAGCGTAATTTTCTGGAATGAAGATTGGCTTAGATATTATGGGCGGCGATTTTGCTCCGCAGGCGACAGTCTTAGGGGCCATTGCTGCGTACGAATCGCTAAAGCCCGACCAGAAGCTGGTGCTCATCGGCGACAGAGATGTGGCCGAGGCAATCCTCCGAGAGCATAATGTGAGTCCTGATCATTTTGAGTTTGTACACACAACTGAAATGATCGGCATGGGCGAACATCCCACCAAAGCCTTCGTTCAAAAACCCAACTCAAGTATTTCGCTGGGATTTAAGATGCTTAAGGAAGGGGCTATCGATGCCCTGTCTTCGGCAGGCAACAGCGGCGCTATGCTGGTTGGTGCTATGTTCACCGTAAAAACCATTCCCGGTGTGTTGCGGCCTGCCATCACCAGCATCATCCCCCAATCAAAATTAACTTTAGGTATTTTGGTGGATGCCGGGGCGAATGCTGACTGTAAGCCAGAGTTTTTGCTTCAATTCGGTATTTTAGGAAGCCTTTTTGCGCAGCATGTTTACCATGTGGACAATCCAAGGGTTGCCCTGATGAACATCGGCGAAGAGGAAGAGAAAGGTAACATACTTTGCCTGGCCGCCTATCCCTTGTTAAAGGCAAGCAAGCTCATCAATTTTGTAGGCAACGTTGAAGGCCGCAATGCGTTCAATGATTTCGCCGAGGTTGTGGTAACCGATGGCTTTACAGGCAACGTAATTTTGAAGCTTGCCGAATCTTTTTACGAGATTGCTGTAAAAAGGAATATAAGGGACGATTTTTTTGACCTGTTTAATTACGAACAATACGGGGGAAGCCCAATACTGGGCATAAATGCGCCGGTTCTTGTGGGGCACGGTATTTCCACCCCCGAAGCCATAAAAAACATGGTGCTGCTATCCAGGGATATCGTCGAAAGCGGCCTGGTGGAAAAAATTAAACAGGCTTTTCAGTAAAAGAGAAATGAGTAAAATTCATGCTGCTGTTACAGCCGTTCACGGTTATGTACCCGATTATGTGCTAACCAACCATGAGCTGGAAACAATGGTAGATACCAACGATGAGTGGATCACATCGCGCACCGGCATCAAAGAGCGGCGGATATTAAAAGGTGAAGGCCTTGGAACATCTGACATGGCCGTGCCGGCGGTAAATGCTTTGCTGGCAAAACGCGGCATTAGCGCCGAAGAGATCGATCTGATCATATTTTGCACCACCACCCCCGATTTTGTTTTCCCGGCTACGGCCAATATTCTTGCCGATAAGATAGGCGCTAAAAACGCCTGGGGCTACGATTTGCAGGCCGCCTGTTCGGGCTTCCTGTTTGGCCTGGCAACGGGTTCGCAGTTTATCGAAAGCGGCAAACATAAAAAGGTACTGGTAGTTGGCGCTGATAAAATGTCGTCGATTATGAATTTTGAGGACCGTGCCACCTGCATAATTTTTGGAGACGGCGGCGGGGCTGTGTTACTTGAGCCAAACGACGAAGGCAACGGGGTTATCGATTCCATTCTCCGAAGCGATGGCTCCGGGGCAGCTTACCTGCACCAGAAGGCAGGAGGGTCTGTAAAGCCGGCTTCGCACGAAACGGTTGATGCACGCGAGCATTTCGCCTACCAGGAAGGCCAGGCAGTATTTAAATTTGCCGTAACAAATATGGCCGAAGTGGCCGCCGAAATTATGGACCGGAATAACCTTGTTGCGGACGACGTGGCATGGCTGGTGCCTCACCAGGCCAACAAACGCATCATCGATGCTACCGCCAACCGTACCGGCATTAGTGCCGATAAAGTGATCATCAACATTGAGCGTTACGGCAATACCACAAACGGCACCATTCCGCTGTGTTTATGGGAATGGGAAGACAAATTCAAAAAAGGCGATAGTCTGGTGCTGGCTGCCTTTGGCGGAGGCTTTACATGGGGGTCAATTTATTTGAAGTGGGCTTATTGATTTGGGGGCGAAGGGTAAACGGCCCTATTAACCAATTAAATTGCCAATTTTATATTTGAGTAACACTTTATTTTACGAGTTTTGTTTTTAGTTGAGATTGCCGATCATAAATACATCTGCATATCAACATCCCGCACGCGCGGGACACATTTGCACATTAATATAGTACCTTTATCAAAAACCAATAAAACCGGGCATGGATATTAAACAAATTCAGGATCTTATTCGCTTCGTAGCCAAATCGGGCGTAAACGAGGTTTCAATAGAACAGAATGATTTTAAGATCACCATCAAAACAACCCAGGCGCCAACGGTAGTTCATGCTACATTGCCCGAATATCAACCCGCTCCGGCAGCACCTGCCGCTCCCGCCGCACCGGCCCCGACGCCGGTCGCTCCTGCCGAGCCGGTTGCCGATACCACCCACTATATAACGGTCAGATCGCCGATGATCGGTACATTCTACCGCACAGCCGGTCCCGACAAGCCGATCTTTGTAAATGTAGGTGATGAAATAAAACCCGGAAAGGTGCTTTGCATTATTGAAGCCATGAAACTCTTCAATGAAATTGAATCCGAAGTTTCGGGCCGTATTGTAAGAGTGCTTGCTGATAACGCCTCGCCCGTTGAATACGACCAACCCTTATTTTTGGTTGAACCTATTTAGATGATTTCACCGATTAGCTGTGATTTCACCGATTAAGGAGAAAAAAATCGGTGCAATCATGATAAAATCGGTGTAATCCAAAAACAAAACCATGTTTAAGAAAATATTAATAGCCAACCGTGGCGAAATAGCCCTTCGCATCATACGCACCTGTAAAGAGATGGGTATAAAAACGGTTGCCGTTTATTCCACCGCCGATCGCGATAGCCTGCACGTCCGGTTTGCCGACGAAGCAGTTTGCATCGGCCCGCCGCCAAGCCGCGACTCCTACTTAAATATCCCCAACATTATTTCTGCTGCCGAATTAACCAATGCGGATGCGATTCACCCCGGCTATGGTTTCCTGTCCGAGAACGCAAAATTTTCGGCCATTTGTGCCGAGTACGGTATCAAATTCATCGGCGCTACCGCAGCGCAGATCAGTGCAATGGGCGATAAGGCCTCCGCTAAAGAAACCATGAAAAAGGCAGGCGTGCCAACTATTCCAGGTTCCGAAGGCTTGCTTTCAAGTGTAAAAGAAGGTATCGAAATTGCCAAAAAGATTGGCTATCCCGTTATATTAAAGGCAACAGCAGGCGGCGGCGGCCGCGGTATGCGCATTGTTTGGAAAGATGCAGAGTTCGAAAACGCCTGGGATTCGGCACGTACAGAATCAGGCGCCGCCTTCGGTAACGACGGCATGTACCTGGAGAAATATGTAGAAGATCCCCGCCATATTGAGATACAAGTGGTGGGCGACCAGTTTGGCAAGGTATGTCACCTTTCCGAACGCGATTGTTCCATCCAGCGCCGCCACCAAAAACTTGTTGAAGAGTCGCCTTCCCCATTCATGACGGAGAAACTTCGTAAAAAAATGGGCGAGGCTGCCATTAAAGGAGCCAAAGCCGTTAAATATGAAGGCGCCGGAACAGTGGAGTTTTTGGTTGACAAGGATCGCAACTTTTATTTTATGGAGATGAACACCCGCATACAGGTTGAACATCCCGTAACGGAAGAAGTGATCAATTTCGACCTGATCAAGGAACAAATAAAAGTTGCGGCAGGTATTCCAATTTCCGGCAAGAATTACGAACCGATGATGCATGCCATCGAATGCCGCATCAACGCCGAAGACCCCTTCAACGGGTTCAGGCCTTCTCCGGGTAAGATCACCAATTTCCACTCGCCCGGCGGGCACGGTGTACGCATTGATACCCATGTTTACACCGGTTATGTGATTCCGCCAAATTACGACTCCATGATCGCCAAAGTGATTTGCGTGGCGCAAACCCGCGACGAAGCTTTAAGCACAATGGAACGCGCATTGAGCGAGTTTGTGATCGAGGGCGTAAAAACTACCATACCTTTTCACCTTAAATTATTGCAGGATCCTAACTTCCGCGCCGGTAATTTCACCACCAAGTTTATGGAAACCTTCGAATATGGCGAATAAGCAAATTTTTTTGTAACAAAACTCGTATATAGCACCGCCGGGCATTAAAGCCCGGTGCACTTATTAAAAAAAATGGCCACCTGGGGAAGCAAGTTTATCAGTACGATAAAGGAAAAAGGCAAGAGCATGCAGGGCGAAATGTCGTTTTTTGAGCATTTGGAAGCTTTGCGCTGGCATATTATCAGGGCCGCCATTGCGGTGTTGGTATTTGCCATAGCTGCATTTGCGCTATATGACCGGATATTTGATAGCATCATAATGGCGCCGGTGCATAATAACTTTTGGACGTACCGGGTAATGTGCAATATGGGGCATTGGCTTCATAGCGTAAATTCATTTTTCGATGCCGGAAGTTTTTGCGTTAAAGATTTCAATTTTAAATTGATGAATACGGAAATGGCCGGTCAGTTCAACCTGCAATTGAACTCCTCCCTGATGATCGGCCTCATTTTAGGGATTCCGTATTTGCTGTTTGAATTATGGCGTTTTATCCGCCCCGCACTCCACGAAAAAGAGCGGAAGGCCGCCAGCGGTTTTGTTTTCTATGCTTCTTGTCTGTTCTTCCTGGGAGTTTTATTTGGCTACTATGTCGTAACGCCGTTATCCGTAAGGTTCTTCGCAACCTATACGGTTAGCGACACTATAACCAATATGTTCAGCATTGACAGCTACATGTCGGCAGTAACCACGCTTACGCTTGTTGCCGGGATTGTTTTCCAGCTGCCGATAGTGGTTTATATCCTGTCGAGCCTCGGTATATTGACGCCGCAATTTATGCGCCGCACCCGCAGGTATGCTACTGTCATCATTTTGGTGCTGGCAGCCATTATTACCCCCTCGCCCGATGCGTTGACGATGCTGATCGTGGCCATGCCATTGTTCCTGTTATATGAATTCAGTATAGTAGTATCCGGGTTTGTTCAGCGGAGAAAATTGAAGCGTGAAGCGGCGGAAGCTTAACCGATGCGCGGATATGCGGATGTGCAGATGAGGGGAAAATGTGCGGATATGTAGACATGCAAATCAATATCGTTTAGTTAAGCAATATACATGAGTAAAGGAAATAGCTTATCCATTTGAGCTTGCAGCTAAAGTCCCTCTCCCCCGCTGAGGGATTTAGGGTGAGGCGTGAATAATGTCCTTAACAGCCGACATTGATCTGCAAATATGCAGGTGTACAGATTAAAAAGTGTGCCGTTGACTAGAAATCAAATTTTAACATGAAACAAGGACTAAAAATAGCGATCGGCTGCGATCATGCGGGATTTGAGTTTAAGCTTGAGACCATCGATGCATTAACCGGCAATGAGATCAACGACTTCGGCACTTATTCATCCGATTCATGCGACTATCCTGATTTTGCACACCCGGTTGCTTTAGCTGTGGAAAGCGGGGTATGCGATTTTGGCATTTTGATCTGCGGCAGCGGCAACGGGGTAGCCATCACCGCCAATAAACACCAGGGTATACGCGCAGCCATCTGCTGGAACGAAGAACTGGCCGAACGCGCCCGCAGCCATAATAACGCAAATATTTTATGTTTGCCTTCGCGCCATATCCCGATCGGCCTGGCAAAAAAAATAACAGAAATATTCTTTGCTACAGCGTTTGAAGGTGGCCGTCATGCTAACCGGGTGGATAAGATCGCTTGTTAGTCTTCTAAATTGGCAAAGCAAAAAATAAAAAGTAGCTTAGGGCCTGATGTTGTAAATTGCAGCGTTTAACGGTGACCGACAACACGGTACATCAACCGAAAAAAGCAAACGAATGGGCATTAGAGCAGACGAATTCCTGGTTGCCGCCGAAGAAAAGGCGTTTGATATGAGCCACCGGCGCATTATCAATTACAACATTGGTAAATATGATGCGGCGGTTGAACGGGGCTTGTCGCGCATGGTCAATCTCGAAAACGCCAAACGCAAACTCCATGCGATCAAATGGCGGGTGATGGAAAACCTGGATAAACTGCTGCCTGAATTTGAATCGAACTTTCAGAAACGCGGCGGCAAAGTGATCTGGGCCAATGATGCCGAAGAAGCCAACCGCGAAATACTAAACATTCTAAAAAAGGCCGGCGCCAAAACCGTTGTTAAATCCAAGTCGATGGTGACCGAGGAGATCGGCTTAAACGAATTCCTGGAACATCACCACATCGAATCCCTTGAAACCGACCTGGGCGAATATATCGTTCAGCTGCTGGGTCAAAAGCCCTATCATATCGTTACCCCTGCTATGCACCTGTCGAAGGAAGACATTGCCAAACTGTTCCACGAGCGTTTTGGTAGCCCTTTGGATGCCACGCCCGAGCAGCTTACCCAAAAAGCGCGCGAATTACTCCGTGAAAAATATGTGAAGGCAGATGTGGGTATCACCGGGGCAAACTTTTTAATTGCCGATACAGGCAGCATCGCCATCAGCGAAAATGAAGGCAACGCCCGCCTGAGTACCTCTTTCCCAAAGATCCATATTGCGGTTGTGGGCATAGAAAAGCTGATTCCATCAATAGCCGACCTCGACCTCTTCTGGCCGATGCTTGCCACACACGGAACCGGCCAGAACATCACCGTTTACAATACCATTTTAAGCGGTCCCCGCAAACCGGATGAAAGCGACGGCCCCGACGAAATGTATGTAGTACTGCTGGATAACGGCCGCACCAACCTGCTTGCCCAAAAAGACCAGCGCCAGGCCCTGTACTGCATCCGCTGCGGCGCATGCCTCAATGCCTGCCCGGTGTATAAAAACATCGGTGGACACAGCTACGAGACCACCTACAGCGGCCCGATCGGCTCCGTCATCACACCGCATACCGACGGCATGGCTGAATTCAAACATTTGAGTTATGCATCCAGTCTTTGTGGTAAATGTACGGAAGTATGCCCGGTGAAGATCGATATTCACAAACTATTGCTGCTGAACCGGCGGGATGCTGTGAACAGCGAACTCGTTACAACAAGCGAAAAATGGGGATGGGCTGCCTGGAAAAAAGGCATGCTGAACCGAAAGTTCATGGATTTTTTCAGTGGGGGAACAAAAAACTTCCTGCTCAAAAAGTTCTTCAAAAAAACCTGGGGCCATTTCCGCAAAATGCCGACGGTCGCGCCGAAATCCTTTAGCCAGCAGTGGCAGGACAAGCAATGGTGAGTGGTGAATTGTGAGTAGTGAGTGGTGAGTAAATGATAAGTAAGTCGAATTGCGAGTCCATACCGTCAGGATTGCCCTTTTTACGCTGTCCTACTGCCAACTACCCACTGCCAACCGCAAACTCACCACTGACCACTCACCACTGACTACTCACTACTGCCCACTGCCCACACCACTCAACAGTTCCCATCCGGGCCGCAGCTTTCACCTTCAATAATTTCTTCTATCCTGGCAGGATTTTCTTTTTGCCATTCAGTATACGCCTTATCCAGCGTCTGCCCGAATACGTCAGCAGCCTGGGCACCCGAAACAGCGTATTTACTGTTAAACACAAAAAACGGCACGCCCCTTATGCCCAGGTATTGTGCCTCGGCAACATCATGTTTCACCTCATCGGCATAGGCATTGGTTTCAAGCGCCTTGTTTAGCTCATCCGCGTTCAATCCCAATTCCCTGCCCAGTTCAACGAGAATGGCCAGGTCGTCAATATTTTTGCCTTCGGTAAAATAAGCTTTGAAGAGTTGCTCTTCCGCTCCCGCGCCCAATCCATGCTTTTTAGCAAAATGGCTGTACTGGTGCGCATTAAAGCTGTTTGCTACAACGGCCTTATCAAAGTTGTAGGTCAACCCTTCAGCGGCAGCCATTTGGGTAACGTGAGCATTCATTTCTTTGGCGTGTTCCAGCGACCAGCCTTTTATATTCGCCAGGTATTGCGTAATATTAACGTTCGGGTCGGTCACCATGTCCGGGTTAAGCTGAAAACTTTTCCATTCTACATTTACATCATCCCTATGCGTAAAACCTTGCAGCGCTTGTTCAAACCTGCGTTTGCCGATATAGCAAAACGGGCACATCACATCCGACCATATTTCAACTTTCATAATCTTCTTTTTTATAAATACCAAAGATAACAAGGTGCATTAAGCTGCCGGTAAGGCCATTGTCAAAATAAATGATTGGGTCATCTGGAAACAAATGGAACTTTTGATTTTGGGCTTAAGATTCCCGACCCGACCCTAATTACAAGTCCGAAGATCCCCTTCCGCTAATCCCATCGGGTCAAAGCCCAAAGTTCTTTCGTCAAGCACATTGGCAGCGTAATGGAAAATGATCTTTCCGCTATTACCCACATTAACGGCAACGGAATCGGCCGGTCCAAGGGTGTGGTTAAGAAATCCTGCTGAAAATGTAGCGATGCCCCTCTTTATGGTAATGGCATCGTCTTCGTCATAAATGTACAGCGGCTTAATGCCGGACGAATCAAGCTTTACGCATATTTTGTAATAGTTTTTATTCATATACCGGTACACTTTATAACCGGTAACCTTGCCGCTGAATTGCAGCCCCCCATATTCGGCTTTCCTTTTTTTGACCAGTTCCGCTTTGTTTAATGCGTTATAATATTGCGAAATGATCATGCTCACTAGGAACAGCGCCACCACGCCCATCACCATAAAAACTCTTTTATTGTCCATTTGCTTAGGGTAGGCATAATCGTTTCGATAACACACTATTTACCCGTTTGCAACTAAAATATCAATTTGTTTTGACAATGCCGAACTGGTAATGTCAAGATGGGTTAAATTGCTGCAGGCGGGCATGGTATTTAACTATAGCGATGGGTTTAATGCCACAGGTGTTCGGAAGAAATACGTCAAAGCGAAAGCGCCCTCCTCGGGGAGGGGTGCGGCCGGCTGTGAAGTGGCGGGTCCGAAGGACTCCCATGGAGGAGGGGTTTCGCCGCCAAAACAGTTGGATTGATATTTTCGGGATGTTTGATTGAGCGGACCAAATCGCCGATGCCCGTTACATTGATTGAATTTCGCAAACATTGATTTGAATTTCGTTAGCAACCCGCTTCCCAGGCTAACTACCTTTAGACTTTAAATAAACAACACATGACAACTAAAAAGATCGCATTAGTAACAGGCGGCAGCCGGGGCCTCGGCCGGGATATGGCTTTGGCGCTTTCCCGCAAAGGCATCGGCGTAGTGCTCACCTACAATACCAATAAAACGGAGGCTGACAAGGTAGTGGCTGAAATCCAACAAGCGGGCGAAAAAGCAGTCGCTTTGCAGTTTGATGTTTCGCAAATCGCGTCATTCGACAGCCTCCTCAGGCAGGTAAAAGATACTTTAATGGAAACCTGGGGCGTTGAGACATTCGACTTCCTGATAAATAACGCCGGCATCGGGGCATCCATCCCCATAGCAAAAGTAACGGAAGACACCTTCGACAATTTTGTGAACATTCACTTCAAAGGGGTGTTTTTCCTCACCCAAAAATCCCTGTTGATGATGAACGACAATGGCGGCGTTATATTTATATCATCAGGATCAGCCCGCTTCAACGTTTTCGGATACGCTGTTTATGCGGCATGCAAAGGCGCGATAGAGGTGCTCACCCGTTACGTGGCAAAAGAATACGGGGCGCGCGGCATCCGTGCAAACGTGGTTGCGCCCGGCGCTATCGAAACCGATTTCAACGGCGCGCTCATCCGTAACACGCCGCAAGTAAAAGCGATGATCGAATCGCAAACCGCCCTTGGTCGCGTCGGAAAGGCAGATGATATCGGAAGTGTGGTCGCATTTTTATGCACCGACGAGGCAAAATTTGTGAACGGACAAAAGATCGAAGTTTCGGGCGGGATAAACCTGTAATGATCGTCTGTTCACGTCACCAAAGCGCATCCCCGGTTCAACCCAAAGGATGCGCTTTTTAAACTACCTGGTGTCGATGCATTCATAGCGTAATCGCTCCATGCCCCGTAGGGGCAACCCGTTTGTAGAAAAAAACAGACAAGATAATATTGCCCCGTAGGGGGCTACCCTTTGCAGATATGCATTCAAATATTATTTTTGAAAACACGTTTGTCACTATGTCAAATACCTACACCCAACTCTACATCCATTGCGTTTTTGCAGTAAAATATCGACAAGCAGTCATAGCGCCATCATGGGAAGAACGCCTTCATAAATACATTACCGGAGTTCTCCAAAATAATGGCCATAAATTATTGGCCATAAATTCAATGCCCGATCATTTGCATTTTTTTGTTGGCTTAAATCCCAACCAATCCATTTCGGATATGATGCGTATGGCAAAAGGGGATAGCTCCGAATTTATAAATAAAGAAGGCTTTACCAGTCGGAAATTTCAATGGCAGGATGGCTACGGGGCGTTCAGCAATAGCCGGACGCAGATCAGCGGCGTTATTGAATATATTATGGGCCAAAAACAGCATCACGCAAAAAAGACTTTTAGAGAAGAGTACCTTGATATGCTTAGGGGCTACGCGGTGGAATATGACGAAAAATACATCTTCCACGACCTGCTAGATGGCTAAGGGTAGCCCCTACGGCGCAATATTAATTTGCTGGTTGATTGCTACAAACGTTTAGCCCCTACGGGGCAAATTCCTTGATTTAGGCCTGCATTCCGGAGTAGCCCTGTGACTTCCTTATTGCCATTAACCGCATAAATTGTGTTACAAAAAAAGCAACCACACCAACAACGAATATCCATTCGCTATATTTGACTGACCAATAAACGAACGGCGAACTAACACATATCCATTGTGCAAGTAACATCAATTTAAGATTTACCCGGGCTCTAACGGCGAAAATCAACTCAAAAATCAGCAGCAATACAAAAAACAAGCACCAGGATGTAAAACCATAGAGAACGATGCCGATCAATGCGGAAACTACTGACTGAAAAAAGCTATAGGCCTGGTCCTTGTTGGCCAGGTTGATCACCAATGCAAACAGAAAAACTGCTATAAAAACCCCAACGGCGGTTTTCCAATTCGATTTTAAGACTTTCATTGTTTGAGACTACCGTCGTGTTTTGTCGCCAAATTACCGAATTAGGCCCGGACAACAAACGTTGTTGGGAATATGCTTCTCTACAGGCGCCCCTCCTATCCAAATGGAAGTTCATTTCAGCTCAACGAATTGCCCCATAGGGGCTAAACGTTTGTAGAAAGAACAAAACAACACAAAATTGCCCCGTTAGGGGCTACCCACCTCGCGCAGGGCCGCCGCCAGACGAGGCAAACGATGTTTATGGTTAAATCTGTTAAATAATATTGGGCCGTTAGCAAAAGCTTATCGCATTTAACGCATCTTCCTTCCGACTGCTATCCAGATAGCGATGGGGATTCCGCCTTTCCGACTCACGAAATCCGACTTCCGACTTTCCGACTTTCGGTCCCGATAGCTATCGGGATTCGGACTTTAGGCTCATCGCCATCCCCCGCCCAAGGACCGATAAAGATCAGCCACCGCTGTCAACTCGTCCCTTTTTATGGTGGCCAAATCAAGCTGGCTTTGCAGCACGCTGCTTTGGGCGGTGATCACCTCCAGGTAATTCGCCATGCCGTTTTTAAACAACAGGTTGGCATTAGCGGTGGCCTGGTTCAATGTTTGCACCCGGTTTGTGGCGATGGCCTGCTGCTGTTTCAACTTCTCGATCTTCACCATCGCGTCGCTTACCTCACCAACGGCGTTCAACACCGACTGCTTGAATTGCAATACCGACTTATCGCGGTTAACCTCCGCAACCTCGTATTGGGTTTTTAATATTTTATGATCCAGCAATGGTTGTGCAACGCTGGCCGCCACCATACCAAATAAGGCCGATGGAATACTAAACCAATCACTCGCCCTGAACGAGTCTGTGCCGCCGCTGGCGGTTATCCGCAGTGCCGGATACATATAGGCTTTGTTAATACCCACATTGGCATCCGCTTCCATTACGGCAAGCTCGGCGCTTTTTACATCGGGGCGGTTGCTTAACAAGGCAGATGGCAGGCCAGCCGAAATATCGGTGGGTACCTCGGTTTGCATTAACACGGCAGCACGGGAAATATTGGCCGGCAGTTTGCCGGCCAAAACGCTCAACGCATTTTCCTGTATCGCTATGTTCTGTTCAAATTGCGGCACCAATTGGGTAGCTGCCTGCAATTGCGCATCGGCCTGTTGCACAGCCAGCAGGGTCACCTGGCCGGAGTTATATTGCAGGCGGATGATGTGCAGGGTGCTATCGTCCAATCTCACATTGCTCTGGGCTATCCTGATCTGCGCATCCAGCATCAGCAAATTATAGTAGCCTTCTGCCACACCTGCAACAAGGCTGGTTTGCACCGCCTTTTTAGCCTCAATGGTTTGCAGGTATTGCGCCAGCGCGGCCTTGCTTTGGTTTTTTATTTTACCCCAGATATCAGCCTCCCACGATAACGAGACATAGGCCGTATAGTCCTCGATGTGATTGGCCAGCTTGTATTCGCTCAAGCTCAACCCATCAAGGCTGGTATTGGAAGGCCTGTCGCTGCTGGCCGAAACCGTAAGATCCGCCTCCGGCACATTGTTCCATTTGGTTTGTTTAAAAAGCAGCTGTGCCGCGTCAATATTCTTCACCGCTTCCTGCATATCGTAATTACGCGCAATGGCGCTGTCGATCAGCGTTTGCAAAACCGGATCGGTAAAGAAATTTTTCCATTGCATATCCGCAATAGACGTGGTATCTGCAGATCGCGCCGAATTCCGGAAAGTATCCGGCAGCGCAGCCTGCGGCCTGCCTATATCTTTTGAAACGCTGCAGGCGCTAAGCGCGAATGCCAGCACTGCAAGCCCGTTTATTACTTTTTTCATGTTAGTTTATTTATATAAATTCCGTTAACTCACATTGGCTACATTAAATTGGTAATCAATGCCTTGCGATTTACTTTTCGCAACTGCTCACTGCCAACTCCCAACTGCCCACTTACTATTCACCACTCACCATTCACTACTCACTACTCACCTATACCGTAAACTGTTCCTTCAACTCACCATTGGTTGGGTCGAGCAATCCCCTCAGATGGCGTTCTTCATTATTCAGAACCGCCAGGGGCACCCCGGTCACCCGTTCCTGCAAGGATTGGAAGATCACAAACAGCACGGGGATCACAAACAAACCGAGCAACACGCCTGAAACCATGCCTCCTGCCGCGCCTATGCTGATAGAGTGGTTACCCTGTGCAGATGGACCGGTCGCAATGCTCATCGGGAATAAGCCCACCACAAAGGCAAGCGAAGTCATGAGGATTGGCCGCAACCGTAATTTCGCAGCTTCTAATGCGGCTGCCACCAATGGCTGCCCTGCTCTTCGGCGCTGGACTGCAAACTCGACGATCAGGATGGCATTTTTAGCGAGCAGACCGATCAGCATGATCAGCGCCACCTGTACATAAATGTTGTTTTCGATGCCGGTCAACCCAAGCACCACAAACACACCGAAAATGCCGGTTGGTATAGACAGGATCACCGCCAGCGGGAGGATATAGCTTTCGTATTGTGCTGATAATAAGAAATATACAAACACTAAACACAGCGTAAAGATAATTGCCGACTGCCCGCCGGAGGACAACTCCTCGCGCGTCTGCCCCGAAAATTCGTAAGCATATCCAGCACCCAATTGCTTATCCGCTTCCTCCTGTATCGCCTTGATGGCATCGCCCGAGCTGTAGCCTGGTTTTGGGATCACATTGATCTCGATGGAATTGAACAGGTTATAACGTGAGGCCGTTTCCGATCCATAAACCCGCTGCAGGGTTACCAGGGTTTTTATAGGCACCATGGCGCCGCTTTTGTTCTTTACATACACCCGGTCGATGGATGAAGGATCGGCACGGTCGGGGATATCGGCCTGTACCAGCACCCGGTAATATTTGCCGAAGCGGTTAAAATCCGACGCCTGCACGCTGCCGTAATACACCTGCATCGTCTGCAGGATATCCTTAACGCTTACGCCAAGCTGGTCGGCTTTGTCGTTATCCACCTGGATCTCGTATTGCGGATAGTCCGCCTTGAATGCGGTGAAGGCATAAGCGATTTCCTTGCGTTTCATCAGGTCGCCGATAAAGCTGTTGGCCTCGCCGCTGAACTTATCCAGCGAGCCGCCGGTTTTGTCCTGTAACACCAGGTCGAGCGCTTCCACGTTGCTGAAACCCGGCACGGTAGGGAATTCAAATACAAAGAAGTTGCCTCCGGGTATGCCGGCCATTTTGCCTCTTATCTCGTTCATGATCGCATCGATGTCCTTCACCTTGCCGCGATCGGCATGGGGCTTCAGCAGCACAAAACATACGGCTGCCGATGGGCTGGTCGAGTTGGTCAGCAAGTTGAAGCCGGTAATTGCCGTAACAAAGCGGCCCTGCTCCAATCCTCTTAATTGAGTCTCGGCCTCCTGCATAACTTTTGATGTGCCGTCAAGCGATGTGCCCGATGGCGTTGAAATTGATATCGCGATAAAGCCCTGGTCTTCGGTGGGGATAAAGCCGGTCGGTGTTCTTTTCACCATCCAAACCGTCACCAATATCACGATGCTCAGGCCGCCAAGCGCTACCCATTTGGTTTTGATGAGGAATTTGAGCGCCCCGGTATACCGATCGGTCACCGCTGTAAATCCTTTATTAAAGCCGGCGAAGAAACGTTTCTTAAAGCCGGTTTCAACTGCTTTCCCATCTGCCGAAACATGGGTGTTCTTCAAAAACAAAGCTGCCAACGCGGGGCTTAGTGTTAAGGCATTCACCGCCGAAATAACGATCGCAATCGCCATCGTAAAGGCAAACTGCCGGTAAAATACCCCGGTAGAACCGCTCATAAAGCCTACGGGCAGGAACACAGCCGCCATAACTAAGGTGATGGAGATGATGGCGCCGGTGATCTCGTGCATCGCTTCGGTGGTGGCCGCCTTTGGGGCTAAGTGTTTATGCTCCATTTTGGCGTGGACCGCCTCAACCACTACGATCGCATCATCCACCACGATACCGATCGCCAGCACCAACGCGAAAAGCGTAAGCAGGTTGATGGTAAAGCCAAACAGCGACATAAAGAAGAAGGTACCGATGATCGCCACGGGAACCGCAATTGCGGGGATCAGCGTCGACCTGAAATCCTGCAGGAAGATAAACACCACCAGGAATACGAGGATAAAAGCCTCCGCAAGGGTATGCTCCACCTGCTCGATCGATTCATCCAATGCGATCTTCGTGCTGTAAAAGTTATTGAATTTGATGCCTGCCGGGAAGTTCTTCGACTCCTTCGCCATCAGCTTGTTAATAGCGATCTGGATATCGTTGGAGTTGGAACCCGCTAACTGTATAATGCCTATCCCGATGCCGGTATGCCCGTTCAGGTGCGTAACGCTGGTATAGGAGTAGGTGCCGAACTCAACGCGCGCCACATCCTTTAACCGCAATATAGACCCATCGGCATTGGCGCGGATGGCGATGTTTTCATATTCTTCGGGCTTGTTCAGCTTGCCTTTGTATTTGATCACGTATTCAAATACCTGGTTGCTTTGCTCGCCGAACTTGCCGGGCGCGGCCTCCAGGCTTTTGTCCTGTATGGCTGCCGTTACCTCATCTGGGGTAACGTTATAGGCTTCCATTTGCGCCGGCTTGAGCCATATGCGCATGGAATAATCCTTCACCCCGCCAAAGATGGTCGCCGAGCCTACGCCGGGAATGCGCTTGATCTCCGGGATGATGTTGATCTGCGCGTAGTTGGCCACAAAGGTTTGGTCGTACTTCTTTTCGTCCTCGGTGTACATGCCCACCGCCATAATAAAGCTGGTTTGCTGTTTCTGGGTGATCACGCCCTGCTGCACTACTTCGGGTGGCAGCTGGCTGGTGGCCGCGGCAACACGGTTCTGTACATTTACAGCGGCCTGGTCGGCATTGGTCCCCAGTTTAAAGTAAATGGTAATAGCCAGGGTACCGTCGTTGCTGGCGGTCGAGGTCATATAGGTCATGTTTTCCACACCGTTGATGGATTCCTCCAGCGAGGGCGCTACCGACCGCAAAACTGTTTCGGCATTGGCGCCGGGGTAAACCGCTGTTACCAGCACGGACGGCGGCGCAATGTCCGGGAATTGCTGCAGGGGCAGGTTCACCAGCCCGAGCACACCTAATATCACCAGCAGGATCGAGATCACTGTGGCTAATACCGGTCTTTGTATAAATCTTTGGAACATGTTGATCTGTTTTAGTTTGAAACGTATGCGCTAAATCAATTTTACATAATTGAAAAACGCTTTTGATTATCAATATTTTGGCTTTCGAATTTTGCTTTTGGCGTTAACCACTCACTACTCACTACTTCGGCCATGAACCATGAGCTATGAACTATGAACAAAAAACTGCTACTGCTACTGCCACTCGATCAATTCGCGGCAATCCTTGCAGAAGTCTTCTCCGGGTTGATGATCTCGCCTTCCTGCAGGTGGTCGATGCCGCTTAGCACGATCTGGTCGCCGGCTTTCACGCCGTCTTTAACGATGTAGTTGGAGCCGCTTTTGCCGGAAATGGTGATGGGCAGCCTTTTTACCTTATTGCTGTCGGCCAGGGCAAACACGAATACCTTGTCCTGCAGCTCAACCGTTGCCGATTGGGGTATGATCAATACATTGTTATGCTGCAGGCTCAAGCGGACCTTTCCGGTATTGCCCGACCGCAACAAACCTGCCGCATTCGGGAAGCTTGCCCGTAAAGTAATAGAGCCGGTGTTTTTGTCGAATTGCCCGTCTATCATGTCGATATGCCCGGCCGTGCCGAAGGCTATACCATCTGCAAGTAACAGCGTTACTGCGGGAAGCCTCTTTAGCTTTTCGCCGAGGGTTTCGCCGGGATATTGTTCTTTAAAGCCTACGAAATCCCTTTCACCCAGCGAGAAGTACACATGCACGTTATGCACGTCAGACAGTAGGGTGAGCGCATCAGCATCGTTAGGGGCAACAAGGCTTCCCTGTTTTTTGCCCAGCCTGCCGATATAACCGCTCACCGGCGCCTTGATCAGCGTATAAGCTACGTTGATCTGGGCGGTGGAAACTGCGGCCCGGGCCTGCTCGGCATTGGCCTTAGCTACGTCCAGCGCTGCACTCGCGGTTTTTAGCTGGAAGTCCGACACCACTTTATTTTGCACCAACGGTGTTATTTTTTCTATTTCCAGCTGGGCATTACCTACTGCCGCTTCCGCGGCATGCAGGCCGGCAAGGGCATTGTTGTATAGGGCGCGGTATGGCAGGTCGTTGATCTTGAACAAGGGTTGCCCTGCGTTTACAAAAGCGCCTTCATCCACAAATACTTTATCCAGGGCGCCGCTCACCTGCGGGCGGATCTCCACATTCACCACGCCTTCTACCGATGCCGGGTATTCCTGGTAGGTGGTGTCGGTGGCAGTGGTAACCACGGCTACCGGCAGCGCCGGCGGCGGCATGGCCACCTGTCCCTGCGGCGCCGGCGCGCAGCTGTTTAAAATGATCGCCGCCAACGAGGCCGGGATCACCAAATATTTAACGATGTTAAGCCATTTAACATTGTTAAGATAATTCGATTGTTGTTTACTTAAGTTTTCCATATTGTATAGTTTATTTTTTAGATGTTATATGATAAGTCTGTTATTAAATTCAAATTGCACCGGTGATTATCGTTATCACCTTCTTCGTCTGTCATAGCTTTTTTCAGCCGCCGAAGCTTAAGCGAAGGAGCCAGCGACAGCGGATCACCTTTCCCTTCCTTACCAACTCCGGCCATGAACCATGAGCTATGAACTATGAACAAAAAAACTGCTACTGCTACTGCCACTACTACTTACCTCACCACTCACCACTCGCCAGAATCTAACACTGTTAAATAATTTAACAATGTTTCTTTTTTGTTAAAAAAATATAAACTAATTGGCTGCTACCTGGTCGGTGATTGACCGTGTGATAGCGGTAATGGCCTCCATGAGCACCATGCGGTTTATTTCGTCGGATGAGCCGCGGCTCAGGATATTGATAGATATCAACCCGTGAACTACCGACCAGAAGGTATAATATTTTGTACAGATCAGGTCCGATTCCAAATCTTCAATGTGCATCAGCTCGCCGATCACTTCGGTGAACAGGTCCCATTGCTTTTCAGCTTCGGGCAGGGTATTTACGTAGGAACAATGGCAGTTGGTGGAAACGCCGTACATCAGCTTATAGTATTCCTGGTTGGCAAATGCAAAGTTCCAGTATGCCACCCACATCGCTTCCAACTGCCTCGCCGGCAGCCTGTGCTCGTTTTTAGCTTCTTCCAGGTCGCGCGTTAGTAGCATATATCCCCTGCGGGTCAGTTCCAGCAGTATCGCGTCCTTGTTGTCAAAGTACTCATAAATGATCGGCGCGGTGTACTCAATCGCATCAGCGATCTTGCGCATGCTCAAAGCATCCCATCCTTCTTCCTTCACAATTCTAAAAGCCGCATCCAGGATGTTCATCCTGGTTTCTTCCTTTAGCCTTAATATCCTATCCTTGCTTGCCATTTTAAAACAGCATTAAATAATCTAACACTGTTAAGCAAATGTATAACGGATTTTTGATGGGAGTGACATTTAATTGTCATTTCTATTTTTGTATTTTTCCCTCCCCCCAAGTCATGCCGAACTTGTTTCGGCACTCCACCAAACATTCAGGCCATGCATTTACGCCAATGCATTTACACCAGACATTTACGCCCTGCATTCATGCATTCGTACTCCACTTCGTCCCCGGAAATCATGCTTTCGTTGATAATTTCAACTGCTGTCCCACAAATCCATTTCAACTAAACAAAAGTCCGTTTTGGATAAATCGCTCTTCGACCACTCACATACCTTCGCCAAAAATATTTACCATGAAAGCAATCGTATTGAATTAAACGTTTCTCCCCATTATTTATCCAGACTGCTGCGCCTCACCGGCTTAAACACACAGCAGCATATCCATATCAAGCTGATCGACAAAGCAAAAGAGCTGTTGTCCACCACCCCGCTCTCCGTTAGCGAGATCGCTTACGCTTTGGGTTTCGAACAGATTCAATCCTTCAGTAAATTATTTAAAACCAAGACTACTCTATCGCCGCTTGAATTCACGCAATCTTTTAATTAGAAGGGAAACAGATAAAACGGTTGTTGGCTATCATAATTTTGGCTGGCTTATTTGGCATAGCTCTTGGCTCTTGCAAATCTTGCCAGCGAAATAACACCGGCGTCGGCTCATCCCTATAGGCCACATTTTCAAACTCTGGCCCATGCAGGTTTTTCTATCGGCCAATAATATTTTGTTGGCTATTCGCAAAGTGTTGATAAAAATTTTAGCAAAAATTTTTCACTTACTAATTTAAACTCAATACATTTGTTTTGTCCGTAAATTTGTCCGCAAATGATCACAGCAAAATTCTACCTCGATAAGGCCGATAAAAACAAATTATGTCCCATCCATTTGGTTATTCGTAATAAGAATGCCAAAATAAAAATATCAGTTGCCGAAAAAATCAGGAACAAAGACTGGGATGGGAAGAACCAGCAGGTAAAAGAAACCTGCTATAACCACCTATCCATCAACAAATATCTTGGCTTTTTGCGAAGCGAAGTTTTCAAATACTTAGATAATACACCACATACGCTACATACCGAAAGTAAGATCAAGGAGAAAATACTTTCGTTAATCAACAGCCGGAAAGAGAATGCGACCACAAACATAGTTGCAGATGTCGATGGCTACTATGCTGGACTCGAAAAAGTGAAATTTATCGATTTATTCGCGGGAGCTGGCGGATTTAGCGAGGGTTTTTTACAAGCCGAAGCCAAAGGAAAATTTTTCGAATTTTTGCTGGCAAGCGACATTAATGAAAATTGTGAGCTTACACATTTGGCTAGGTATAACCATCAGCTCGGCTTAGATATGGAGTTCTTGAAGCAAGATATCACCGAACCCAACTTTTTAGAAAATATGCTCAAAAAACTCCACGACAAAACCGTGGATGTTGTATGCGGCGGGCCGCCATGTCAAAGTTTTAGTTTGGCGGGAAAACGGAAAAAGTTCGATAAAAAAGACGACTTGTTTGCTCATTATCTTAAAGTAATTAGGCAACTACGTCCTAAATATTTTGTAATGGAAAATGTTAAAGGGATTTTAACCAAGGAGGGTGGAAAGATCAAGGAAATGATCCTACAAGAGATCAGGTCGATCGTCGATTTACAGGAGTTTCACCAAATCCTGCATTTTGTATCAAATTTAAAAAAGATTCAAAAAGAGCAGTCTTTTATCCTGGAGTGTTATTCGCTTCGTCTGCAGTTTGAGAGGGAAATAGATAAGGACCTTGAAAAATTGAAAGAGAAATATATCTCAGACATTGAAAATAAATTTAGGCAACTTACACCCAAAATCGTCGATTATAAAACCAGCAAAACCGATCCGAATATAAGCACCATTCGGCATGGATTTAATTTGTTAAAAAGAGAAACTGAACTGGCCTACATCAGGAAGAAGGTAATAGCCGAAAAAGCTTATTCAGATGTCGACAATGACTCGTTCGCTAGAGACTTCGACGCATTTTTAACGTCTATCGATCCCGGAACAATAATTGATAAGATAAATCAAGCCTTTGAGAACTTAAATCCTGCTGTACAATTCAAAGCCGAGATTGCGGAGATTATCAAGGGTATCGAAATATATGAATATAGTTTTGATGAATGTGTTGGGGATTTAAGGCAGTTTGCGGCCCACGCAGGTAAAGAGTTGGAGTTTGACGTTATTCTTTCGCAAACACGGCTTTATAACATACAGGAGCCCTTTGTTGCCCTTGCTTCAAATTATGGTGTGCCGCAAAATAGGGAGCGAGTGTTGTTTATCGGTTGCAGGAAAGATCAGAAACTTATCAAGGAAATCCCGGCCACTGTAGAGGACCATGAAAAAGTAACAGTATTTGAGGCGCTTTATGATTTAGATTTTGTCGATAACAACGACGAAAAATTTGATTATGAACCAGTGGATGTTGTAGCTAAATTCAACGGATCGTCGGAGAGATTATTGAATTTGTTGAGGAGGAGGGCGATAGATGGAGGCACTGAAGTTGACAACGGATTTACTTATGCCGAGTGGTCGCGGCGAGGGCGTCTAAACGGTCGTTTTGCTAGTGCCAAACATCCATTTTATGTTCGTGATCATGAAGAACTTGAATTACATTTATCCCACTTGGTTGCGCCGTTACACAATCACAAAACCAGTAAACAAAACGACGACGTAATCCAACGTTTGGATGTAATATTAAATGAAGGTGATTACCAACAGTCAAAAGCGAGGTTAAAGGGCCTGGGATTGGAGTCGGATAAGCGAAACTACAATGTCTTGAAGCCAGCCGGTCAAAGCCCAACAGTAATGACCATCGCGGACGATTACATACATTATGCCAATCCGCGGGCATTGACTGTTAGGGAAATGGCCAGGCTGCAATCGTTCGATGATTCGTTTGTTTTCCAGGGGAAGCGATCTACCGGGGGCAACAAGAGAAAATATGAAGTGCCACAATATACTTTAGTCGGAAATGCTGTTCCTCCATTGATGGCTAGGGCAGCAGCTATGGAAATATTGAAAAATATTTCGTAGCTTTCAAAATGAGAAGTTTTACAAACACCGAAAAAGATCGATTAGCTTTACTTACTAAGAACTCCGTTGAAGCAACCGTAATCGAACCAACTAAAACAGGGCTAAAAAAATCAATACTTGACGCGACAGGTCCTGTGAGAGGTTTCCTGAAAGAAAAAGGTTTACACGATTATAATAGTCAGCAGCAAGGCAAACTAAGTAAGATTCTAATTAAAGCCAATTTAGTTGATGAATTTAGAATTACCCCGACGACTGCTTCTCTTTATCGACCTAAAAGTAAAAAAGGCGACCCAAGAATCTGGTTCAAAAAGTTACCAAATTTTGCTAAACCCAATGATATTTTGGCAATAATTGAATTCAACAAAGAATTATATCTTATTAATATCACCCGGTTAGATGTAGAAAAACTACTAAATAGTAAAATTATAAATCCGGTTAAAGAGTTAATTGACGAGATCCGGAGCATTAGCAATTTTG